>JGI20206J14855_1000160_pt1 | contig 25011 bp, 26 predicted proteins | sample NGESurdeep092012_6_FD_14855 | JGI IMG/M metagenome (IMG submission 14855) | reverse complement strand
TAGGCCGCACAGTCTTATCACTGGATTCTGGGATAAGTATTGTAATTTATCTCAAAATAGTCTATAATTTATCTTCTTAGTTATGATTCATCCAGCTTTTCAGAGAGTACCCGACCAGTATATTGCCGAAGCGTTTAGCGAAACGTTATTGCCGGGGTATTGTAAATTTACGGCGGCTCCGCATTCAACCTACGATTTGGACCAGCAAGGTTATCCGCCGGTACCGTCTCATTTAGTCGGCCTCACAGCCGCTTTTATTGATAGGGACGGCGTAACCGTAAGACGGCTAGGGGCTTATAATTTTTCACCTGAACATACGCCGGAACCCCAAGAATTGGTAAAAGCTTATGAGGGCACGATTGGGAGCCTTCAGGGGCATCTTCCCGGCTTGGAGCGGGATGCTATCGCTATGGGTTTCGAGGGGGGGGGCGAAACCCAATACGGAGCCTTGGGCAGCTGGTGCATAGAAGCCACCCGAAAGGATAATAAGCGTCTCCTCGCCGCCCACCTTACTTCCGTTACTGCCGATAGGGGCGAAATTGTTGACGCCCTGGTTTACCCGGCTGTCGTGTACAGAGGGCTGCCGTTAGCTTTCCGGAACGCGATTGAGCCGCTCGCCCTCGGCCAGATACCGGGTATGAAGACTCTATTAAGCGAAGAGGACAGAGAGACATTACGGCGACAACTCGATCCGATTATGAAATTAGACAAAAGGTTACAGGATCCGGTTGCTGTCGCGGTAGCCGGGCTTTTGCCGCCGGCCGCTAACTTTCCAAGAATCTTAGATATTTACCTCGGGCAATAATACGCACGCCCTGTCCGGTTGAATCATTCATCTTAAAAAGCTATAATTACAGTTAAGTCATAAACTTAACTTAACGAAAAGGAACAATTACCGCATGGGTAAACCCAAAAAGCGAACCAGCCCCCGTAAAACCGGTACCCGCCGGAGCCACTTGGTGCTCAAACTGGCCCGCAAGGTCAACACCAAATCGCCGGTCAAAGTGCGCACCACCAAGCGCGAATCAGCCAAAGCCGCCTAAAGCCGGCCGCCGCTAGATAAGGAAATTTAACAATATGGCCTCGAATCGTCACCTCGGTCGCATCATAGCCCTCCAAACGCTCTACGAAGAGGAGCTGCGCCGCGAAGCCGATGACAGCCAATTGGATATCAGCCAGGTCCTGGAGCGCAATATCGCCCGCTACAAGGACATGCTGAGCGATACGGAGTTCATCAGGCAGCTCGTCAACGGCGTCCTCAAACAAGCCGCTAAGCTTGACGCCAAGCTGCAGCCGGTCGCCCCGGAGTGGCCGATTGACCAGATTGCCCGCATGGACCGGATCGTATTGCGGATCGGTTTGTACGAGCTGGAGAACGAGGCCGACGTGCCGCCCAAGGTCGTCATTAACGAAGCCGTTGAGCTGGCCAAAGCTTTCGGCGGCGACAATTCCTCGAAGTTTATTAACGGCGTGCTCGGCACTTTGCTGCGCCAGCGCGAGGACGCGGGCGAACCGGCCGCCAAACCTAAGCCGGCCAAAAAGCCGGCTGCCAAAGCCCCGTCATCGCCAAAGCCAGCCGCCAAAAAACCAACCAAAAAAGCGGCTAAGAAGTAGGCGGTCCCACCATGCAACGACCCAACCCCATGAAAGGCTTTCGCAAACTGTCCCTCCGCCGGCGGCCGGTGATTGACGAGGTCGTCCGCGAGACTACTTCCGGCGGCATAGTTTTCCGCCGCCACGGCGAAGCCAAAGCCGTCCAGATCCTGCTGATGCAGGACGCCAAAAACCGCTGGACGATTCCCAAGGGCCATGTTGAACCGGGCGAGGAACCCAAAGGCACCGCCGAACGCGAAATCCGCGAGGAGACCGGCCTCAAGGAGATGAAAGTCCACAGCTGGCTGGGCAAAGTTAATTTCCGTTACCGCCGCAGCCACACGCTGGTTCTCATGACCATGCATATTTACCTGGTCGAAGGCCTGGGCAACAGCGATAAGCTGCACCCGGAGGACTGGCTGAACGATATCAAATGGCTGCCGGCCGCCGAAGCCGTCGATAAGATCGCTTACGACGATATCGGCAAACTTATCCTGGTCGGTATGAAGAGGATCCGGGAAGGCAAACTCTAAGATACTTAACAGGTTAAGCATTATGGACATATCGACTTACCAAACCTTCGCCCGCGAGAAACTCGGCGCCAATTTCAATAACGTCGACCTCCTGGTCATGGCCTTCACCCACCGGTCGTATCTCAACGAGCACAAAAAAACGGTCAAAGAGCATAACGAACGTCTCGAATTCCTCGGCGACGCCGTCCTGGAACTGGTAGTCACCGAATACCTCTACGCCCAATACGACGAGCCGGAAGGTATCCTGACCAACTGGCGCAGCAGCCTGGTTCGGACCGAGAGTATCGGCGCGGCCGCCGCCAAGTACGGCTTCGAACCTCTGCTCCGGCTTAGCCGCGGCGAGAAACGCGGTACCGACCGGGCGCGCGCCCAGATCCTGGCCAACAGTTTCGAAGCCGTCATCGGCGCCCTTTACCTTGACCAGGGCTATGACGCCGCCAAGCATTTCATAACCGAGAGTATCCTCAGCACCCTGGAGCACATCTTGGCCAGCGGCTCGTGGATGGACTCCAAGTCGCACCTCCAGGAACTGGCCCAAAGCCAGGAGACCGCCACGCCGGTTTACAAAGTTATGAATGAGGACGGTCCCGACCACGACAAAACCTTCACCGTCGGCGTCTACGTCAACGACAACCTCCGCGGCCAGGGCACCGGCCCCAGCAAGCAAGCCGCCCAGCAGCAAGCCGCCGAAGCCGCCCTGGCTTATTACGCCGACAAAGACTAGCGACATGTTCGGTTGACAACAGGGATGGTTATCTGTAGAATAACAAGGATTATCTTTAATAACGCTAAGTTTTAGGAAAAAGAGAGCACCACAAGATATATGTTAGTTATTCGCATGCAACGCACCGGCCGCAAAGGCCACGCTATGTTTCGCGTCGTCGTACAAGATTCACAGCGGACGCCGACCAGCGGTAAGGTCGTTGCCCGTTTGGGTAGCTATGACCCGCACGGCAAAGTTATTGTCCTCGACAAGGAAAAGGCGGCTTTTTATCTTGAGCATGGCGCCCAGCCGTCGGACCGGGTGGCCCGTTTGCTGAAAAGCGAAGGCCTTAAACTGCCCGACTGGGTTAAACTGCCCGCCGCCAAAGAGCGCGCCGTCCGCAATGTCGACAAGCGCCGCAGTACCCGTCCTGCCGAACCGGTAGCCGAAGCAGCTCCCGCGGAAGAAGCCCCCGCCGCCGAGCCGGAAACAGCTGCCGAGGCTACAGAAGAAGCTCCGGCTGAAGCAGACCCGGCAACCGAGACAGAAGAAGCCCCTGCCGCCGAACCGGAAGCGGCCGAAAAGCCCGCCGAAGCCGAAAAAGACGCTTAAACCTGTCCAAAGGCAAGAAATTTCACATTCCGCCGCTAGCGGTTTGCTATAATTGGTTGAGCACGAGGGAACACCACTAACTAACCTACAGGAGTCTGCCACATGAGCGAAATTGACCAACAGTTTATAGAGTACGTCGTTAAATCTTTGGTTGGCAAACCCGATGCTGTCCATATTGACCGCCGCATCGACGAGAAGGGCGTTTTGTTGGAACTGACCGTCGACCCGGAAGACCTGGGCCGTGTGATCGGCAAGCGTGGCGCTACCGCCCAGTCGCTGCGCACCTTGCTGCGCGCGCTTGGCACCAAGAACGACGCCCGTTACAACCTCAAGATTATCGACAACGGCCCGCTTGACCACGGCCAATCGGCTGACGACAAGCCGGCCCCAGCTAAGGACAAACCATCTGATGACGCGGCAGCTGACGAACCGTTGCCGGCCGTGGCTGACGATGATAATGCGGATGCCAAAAGCCCTGATACCAGCGAAGATGACAAGCCTGTCGAATCAGAAGCACCGGCCGCTGCCGAAGAAGAACCCGAAGCCAAAACTCCAGCCGCCCAGCCCGAAGACCAGACCAGCGACCGCCTAGCCCAGGCCCGCCAGGAACTGGCCGAACTCGACGACCTTGACCTCTAGACCCTAGATGAAAATCCAGATCATTACGCTGTTTCCGGAGATGTTCACCGGCGTGCTGGGCAATAGCATGCTGTGGAAAGCCCAGGATAAGGGGTTGGCGTCTTACGAGATAATTAATTTGCGCGAGTTCGGGCTGGGGCCGCGGCGCCAGGTCGACGATACCCCCTATGGCGGCGGCGACGGCATGCTGTTGATGATTGAACCCTTGGCGGCGGCCATTGAAAAGGCTAAGCAGGCCGACCCGTCAGCCAAAGTCCTGCTGCCGACACCGCGCGGCAAAACCTATAGGCAATCCGACGCCAAACGGCTGGCGGCCGGCGACGGCGGCCTGATCGTGGTCTGCCCCCGTTACGAGGGCTATGACGAACGGGTTATGGACTGGGTTGACGAGAGTTTTTGCATTGGCAATTACGTCTTAACGGGCGGCGAATTGCCGGCCATGGTTATGATTGATTCGATAGTCCGGCTGCTGCCCGGCGTGCTGGGCGGCGAGAACTCGGCTGACATCGAATCGTTCCAGCAGGACGACAAGACGGTCGAGTTTCCGCAGTACACCCGGCCCGAAGCATTCCGGGGCCTAAAGGTGCCCGATGTCCTGCTGAGCGGCCACCACGGCGAAATCGAAGCCTGGCGGGCAGCTAACCGCCCCGATTCCAGCCGGTCCTGAAACCGGCCGCCCTACTTAGTGAAGCTCAAGATTATTAATAAGGTTGTTAAGGTTTACTTTGAGTCGATTGCCGGTTGCTTGATTACTGTTGGATTTGGCTGATTGGAGGCTGGCCGTGGCGCCGGTATTGGCGGCTTGCGAGACGGTGGTTGATAAAGTGGAACTTGGGTTCGAGGCGGTGGTCGGGTCGGTTGTCACCGGAGAGGGAGAGGCGGTCACCGGTTCTTGAGAAAGCTTTGGAAGGTTGGCTTGAGATGGTTGGGAGAGCGCGGGCTGGGTGTTGCTAAGGGGCGTAATTGCCGAATGGCTGGCGGCCGTCTTGGCCTGGGTTTGGTTATGCGGCTGCATCAGCACGAAAGCGAAACAGAACAGCGAGACTATGAACAAGGGCGGCCCGATAAGAAAACGATGAGAAGTGGCCGGTGGCGGAGAGATATTTATAGCGTAATGCGTCAAATCTCGCCTTCTATAGTTAGTGATTTTTTGATCATGGTTATGAATTATAACAGGCTCAAAAGGCGTGGATGTAAGAATTCCGACATCTGTGGAACCGCAGCTACGGCACTCCGGCCGGCAGCCTGACGGTAAACCGCGTGCCGCGGCGCGGCGAGCTGGCGGCCCTGATAGTACCCCGGAAGTCGTCAGTTACGTACTGTTTGACAATCGCCAGGCCTATGCCCAGTCCCCGGGCTTGGCCCTTGGTCGTGTAGAAAGCTTCAAAAAGGCGGGGTAGGTTTTCGGGAGCGACACCTTTGCCCTGGTCGGTGACGTGGACGGTCAGCCAGCCGCGGTCCTGGCTTAGCGTCACCCGTACGAAGTTGGGCCGCCCGCGGTCGTCGTCATAAGCCTCGATAGCATTAACTAACAGGTTGGAAATTATGTGCTGGAACTTGACCGGGTCACCGTAGAGCCGGCAGCCGGGGGCCGGCCCGATGTCGAGCCTGACCCCGCCTTGTCTGGCCAGCGGCACGATGACCCGTTTCAGCTGGTTAAGCTGCGGCTGGACGCGGAAGGCGCCGGGTTTGCCCTGCAAACGGACCTGCTGCCGGGCCGCCTCGATATAGCGCCGCATCATTTGCATGTCTTTGCTGGCCCGGCGCACGGCCGCCGATTGCTTATCGCCCAGTTCGAGGTTTAATATAGCCGCGGTTAGGGGATTACTGATCTCGTGCAGCAGGCTGGCGCTCATGCGCCCCAATTTGGCGAAGTGCTGCAACTCCCTCAGGTGTTCATAGTTTAGTAATTCCTGCATTAGGCCGTTTTCAGCTCTTATCGGGCGGGTCGGTTGGTATGACTTCCAGCTTGTAGCCTATGCCGTGGACCGTCCGGATCAGCGGCCAGCCAAAAGGCCGGTCGACCTTGTCGCGCAGATGTTTGACGTGCACGTCGACGGTATTGGTCCAAAGGTCTTCGGCACCGTACCAGGCGTAGCGCGTCAAAACCCGCCTGGTCACGACCGAACCGGCATGTTCCATCAGGCATTCCAGCATGGCGAACTCCTTGCGCCGGAGCTTGATCTTGATGCCGTCACGGCTGACTTCGTGGGTCTGGCGGTTGAGCTCCAGGCCGCTGATTGCCAGATTACCCGGCGGTTTGGCCGGCTGGCGGGCCGTCCGTGCCAAAGCCCGCAGCCTGGCCTTGAACTCGCCCAAGCTGAAAGGCTTCGTCAAGTAGTCATTAGCCCCGGAGTCAAGCAGATTGATCTTGGTCAGCGTCCGGCTGTCGGCTGTCAGGACCAGTATCGGGGTCTGGAAACCGCCTTCGCGCAGCCTTTGGCAGACTGACAAGCCGGACATATCCGGCAAATCCAGGTCCAGCACGACAATGTCGTAGTGCGCGCCGTCGGTTTTGTAAAAGGCCAGCTGGCCGGTCGCCGCGACGTCGACGTCATAGCTGCTTTGGAGCGCTTGCGACAAAGCACCGGCTATGCCGCGGTCGTCCTCGACCAGTAAAACCTTCGGTAATATCTGCATAATGGCCATTATTACCTATAAAAATTAAAAAGCTATTAAATCACATAATTTTCTTAATCAACATTTTATTTCAAAAGATTATTATCATGTATCTATTAATTGATATTTTGTAAATAAAATGTTAATATATATAATTAATTAGCCTTAAGACTAGCGATTTTTAGTATGAGTAGTTTTCATTTCGAACTAACGACTGGCGGCCTCTATGCTGACCAGGAACGCGTCGACCAGGCGGCAACCGGTGAAGGGCCGCCCAACTTGGTCCAGCTGCTGGAGGTCGGCAAGTTATTCGTGGTTAACGCCGCGATTTTGGAGCAGAAACCCGCCGAGACGGGTATTGTCCCGCTGAAAACAATCCTGGACGTCAATAAATACGGGGCCGTCGAGGCCGATGCCTACGACCGCTTGGACGTCGACGACTGGAATATGGATGATTACGTTCAGTACGGCCTTTGGCTGCATGATGTGACCAGGCACGCGAACCAGCGCAAGAACGTATCTCAAGTCACCCAAGTGGTTTTAAGGCAGGCGCACTACATGGGCATCGGTGCTCCCGAAGCCCGGATTACGCGCAAAACCCGTTTCGGCAGCCTGCCCAAATTTCGCGAGGCTTTAGGTGTCGTGCCTGCCCACAAGAAAGATTTATTCAAAGGCTGGAGCGACCAGCAGCTGGCCGACCACGCCGAAAGTGTTTTCCTAAAGCTGCTTGATAAATCAGACGGCAGCACGGGCAATGTCGACCTTAACGCCGAGATAGACCGTCAAGCTAAAAGAGGCCCATGGCCCAGCTGTGACATATTTAGGCGTGATGGCCGCTGGCCGATGAAGTATATGGTTCTCAACGGTTATGTCGACGTACTCAGCATGGGGCCAAAAGACTATGTTGACTGGGGAGTAAACTTCAGGTTGGCGAACGACGGCAAACCTCCCACCGCCCAAGCCCTGCAGCTACTCTCTAAAACCAGGCGGGCGCCTAGTTTAGGCAGCTTTGAGAGGAATTTCCACTGGGGTGATTATATTAGCGAAGTCGATACGGCTTACGAGGAACGTAAAAAACAAGATCGCAGTGACAAAATGGTCGCTATCTGCCAAGAAGCCACCGCCGGCAAGCTTCCGGCTGAGCTGGTTAAGGATATCGAGCCGGAAGAAGCTATTATAAGAAGGGCCAAGTGGCATTTGGTTAATGAATTATTCCCGCAGCTCGAACTTGCCCATAAACGTGTAATCGCCCAATCTGTGGCGGTAGATGAGCTGGAAGCCGTACTTGTTTATACCGGCGACGTAGACGAGTTTGACATCAAAGACGCGGCCACCAAAGTTGGCGTCATAGAAGATCTCTGGCCCACGGACGAAAATCGGCCTTTCCCATACCTAAGAGTCCCCGAAGGATTACTTAAATAGCGGCTGTCGCCGGTCCGTCCAAGGAGCTTACGAACTGGCCTCGAAGCGGGCNGCGACTTCGTTCCAGTTGACGACGTGCCACCAGGCCTTGATGTAGTCGGCGCGTTTGTAGGTGTAGTCGAGATAGTAGGCGTGCTCCCAGACGTCCAGGCCGAGGATTGGTTCCGGGCTGCCGCCGTTGAGCGGTGAATCCTGGTTAGGCGTCGTGATTATGGACAGGTCGGGCTGTAGCCAGGCCCAGCCGCTACCGAAGACGCCGAGCGCTTTGTCACCGAAAGCGTCCATGAAACCTTGGAAATCACCGTACTTGGCCTTGAGGGCGTCAGCCAACTGGCCGGTCGGCTGGCTGCCGCCGTCGGGGGACATCCATTTCCAGAAGTGGGTGTGGTTATAATGACCGCCGCCGTGGTTGCGGACGGCCGTGCGGATTTCTTCCGGTACGCTGTCCAGGCCGCTGATCAGTTCTTCAACCGATTTGTTCTGCAGGTCCGGGGCTTTTTCCAGCGCGGCGTTAAGCTTGTCGACATAAGTCTGGTGGTGCTTGCTGTGGTGCAGCTCCATGATGTCTTTGCTGATGTATTTGCCGAGCGCGTCATAATCATATGGCAGATCCGGTAGTTTGAACATAGTCTCCCTTTCGTTTTATGTTACTTGGTATTATAAGCCCGATTGTCCAGCCAGTCGATTACGCATCTAGCATTAACACTTTGAAATAATCAACCCCTGTTGTATAATATAATTCCATAATGAGTGATATTAGTAAAATCCAGAAGTATGTCCGGGCGGCAAATTATTTATCGGTTACCCAAATTTACCTGCAGGACAACTGCCTGTTAGAACGTCCGCTCCAGGCTTCCGATATCAAACCTAAACTCTTCGGCCACTGGGGAACTTGTCCCGGCATTAACTTCGTCTACGGCCATGCCAACCACTTAGTCAAGCAACATGGCCAGTCGGCCGTCTTCGTGCTTGGCCCGGGCCACGGCATGCCGGCCCTGCAGGCCAACCTGTTCATGGAAGGCACGCTCGAAAAATATTACGGCCAGGCCACGCGGGACGCCGACGGCATCCAGTACGTTTCCAAAATGTTTAGCTGGCCCTACGGTTTCTCCAGCCACTGCAGCCCGGAAACCCCGGGACTGATCCTGGAAGGCGGCGAATTAGGCTACTCGCTGGCTTCGGCTTACGGCGCGGTACTCGACAACCCCGACCTGTTGGCGGTCTGCCTGATCGGCGACGGCGAAGCCGAAACCGGCGCTATCGCCGCCGCCTGGCACACCAATAAGCTGATCGACCCGGCCACCAGCGGCGCCGTGCTGCCGATTATGCACCTTAACGGTTACAAAATTTCCGGCCCGACCATCTTCGGCCGGATGAGCGACCAGGAACTGACTGACCTGTTCAACGGCTACGGCTACGAACCTTGCATCGTCCAGGGCGATGACATTGACCGGAAGATGCTGGACACGCTCGAAACCTGCTACCAGCGCATCTCGGACATCCAGAAACGGGCCCGCGAGACCAATGAGGCCTTCAAGCCACGCTGGCCGATGGTTATTTTCAAAAGCCCCAAAGGCTGGACGACCATCAAGGAGCTGCGCGGCGAAGCCATCGAAGGCACTATCCGCTCGCACCAGGTCGTGATGCCGACCGTGCGCAGCGACGAAGAGGAGCTGCGGGCGCTTGAAGGCTGGCTGCGTTCCTACCGTTTTGAAGAGCTGTTCGACAAGGACAAGGGCTTCGACCGGGACGTGCTGGACATCGTGCCGCCGGAGGACTTGCTGATGGGCAACAACCCGCATATGTTCGGGCATACTTATAAACCGCTTAAACTGCCTGATGCCAAGCACCTCGAGAAGAACCGGACCATCCCCGGTATGATCCAGTCCAACGCCATGCGCATGGCCGGCGATTACCTTAAGGAATTGTTCGCGCTTAATAAAGAGACTAAGAACCTGCGCCTGATGTCGCCCGACGAGACCTATTCCAATCGCCTGGACGCCGTGTTCGAAGAGACTTCGCGCGGCTTCGTCTGGCCGCATGACCCCGGCGACAAAGACATTACCCGCGACGGCCGGGTTATGGAAATGCTGTCCGAGCACACGATGCACGGCTTGGCCCAAGGCTACGTCCTGACCGGCCGGCACGCTGTCTTCACGACCTACGAGGCCTTCGCCCAGATCTTCTCCAGCATGGCCCACATGTACCAGAAATTTCTCAAGTACGTCCGCCTGATGCCGTGGCGCCAGGACATCCCCTCGATTAACTATTTGTTAACTTCGACGGCCTGGCGGCAGGAGCATAACGGCTACTCGCACCAGAACCCCAGTTTCGTCTCCGGCATGCTCGAGAAACACAATGATTTCATCAAAGCCTATTACCCGGTCGACGACAACAGCATGCTGGCCATCATGGAAGAAGCTATGTCGTCCAAGAACCAGATGAATATTATTACCGCCGGCAAGACGCCCGAACCGCGCTGGCTGACTTATGACCAGGCCAAAGCGGCGCTTGAAGACGGGCTGAGCGTTTGGGATTTCGCCAGCGACAAGAATCCGCACATCGTCGTGACCGGTATCGGTGACTACGTTACCAAGGAAGCGTTGGCGGCCATCGAAATAGTCAAGCGTGACGCCCCCGAGATCCGCATCCGTTTCGTCAATATGTTGCGTTTGCAGGCGGCTTGTTCGTGCAAGGACACTTTCCACCCGCAAATCCCCGACGCCGAAAAGTACTTTACCGTCGAGAAGCCGGTCATCGTGACTTTCCACGGCTATCCGGAAGCCATGAAAAGCATCCTCTTCAACGTCAAAAACCCCGACCGTTTCTCGGTCCACGGCTACGAAGAAGAAGGCGGCACGACGACGGCTTTCGACATGCAGGTCAGGAACCGGACCGACCGCTACCACCTGGCGATGGAAATCGTCCAGACCGTCGCCAGAGACGGTATCGTCGACGAAGCCAAGCAACGGCAGCTGGTCCAGGCTTACCAGCAGGCGCTGGACGACCACCATGATTACATAATCAAGGTGGGCGCCGACCCGGCCGAGCTTGAGAACTGGCAATGGTCCGGTACCTCGCCGATGACCATGGACACGGCCGACCAGCAGAAATTCGACGTGCTCAAAGACGCCCGCACCATCGCTTTCGTCGGCCTGTCCGACAAGCCGCAGCGGCACAGTTACCGCGTCGCCGAATATTTCAAAAATAAAGGCTACCGCATCATCCCGATCAACCCGATGATCGAAGAGAGCCTCGGTGAAAAGGCTTATGGCAGCTTGCTCGACATACCGGACTCCGTCCACATCGATATCGTCGACATTTTCAGAAACCCCGACGACGTCCTGCCGCACATGCAGGAAGTCGTGGAGCGCGGCGGCATCAAAACGGTCTGGCTGGCCGAAGGCGCCAACAGCCACGAAGCCGAAGACTTCGCCGAGGATTACGGCCTGCACATGATCAGCAATCTCTGTATTATGGACGTAGATATAGCTAACGAAGCAAAGGAAAAATCAACCGCATGAGCAACCAGCCTCCCGTCATTCACAAAGATGCAAGCAACGCCCCGGTCGCGCCCAACATGGCCGACTACGAACAGGGTTATAAAGATTTTTCGTGGGAAGCGGCTGCCAAGGAAGAGATTGACTTATTCGATGACGGCACCCTCAACATCGCTTACAACTGCGTCGACCGGCACGTCAAGGCCAAAGGCGGCAAAGCGGCCCTATTATATGAAAGCGCCGATGGCCAGAAAGAAAGCTATACCTTCGCCGACCTCAAAGAAGCGACTGACAAATTCGCTAATGTACTAGTAGCGCAGCAAGTCGTTAAGGGCGACCGGGTGTTCATCTTCCTGCCTTCGATCCCCGAACGCTATGTGGCGTTCTTGGGCATTCTCAAGATGGGGGCGATTGCTGGCACGATGTTCGCCGCTTTCCAGGAAATGGCGCTGCTCGACCGGCTTATCGACAGCGAAGCTAGCGTGATTATCACCGATGCCGACTTGTACCCGCGCATCGCCAATATTCAAAAAGACCTGCCCAACCTTAAGAAAATCATTATCGTCGAGCGCGGCGCCGAGACCCAGCCGGAGGCCGCTGACATCGTTTATTACGGCCGGGAAATGGCCAAGGCCGACAGCAATTTCGAAATCGCCCACATGCAGCCCGACGATTATTCCTACATGCTTTACACTTCCGGCACGACCGGCAAGCCCAAGGGCGTCGTCCACGGCCACTATGACATCCTGCAAGCTATTATCAGCACCAAGTACTCGCTTGATATTCAGGCAGACGACGTTTACTGGTGCACGGCCGACTTGGGCTGGGTGACCGGCGTGGTTTACGGCGTATTGGGTATTTGGGGGCTTGGCGGCACGTCGGTGATTTACGAAGGCCGCTTCAGCCCGGAGAACTGGTACGGCGTTTTGCGGGACTACAAAGTCACTGTCTGGTACTCGGCCCCGACAGCTATCCGGATGCTGATGGGCTCGCCGGTCAACCCCACAGATTACGACCTATCGTCGCTGCGCCACCTTTGCAGCGTTGGCGAACCGCTTAATCCGGAAGCTATCTGGTGGGGCTTGGAAGCTTTCGGCTTACCGTTCCACGACACCTGGTGGCAGACCGAACTGGGCGCTATCAGCATCACCAACTACCCGGCGCTCGATATTAAGCCGGGCTCGATGGGCAAACCTTTGCCCGGCATCGAGGCGGCAATTATTGATGACAACGGCCAGCCGCTGCCTTTAGGCTCGCACGGCAACCTCGCTCTCAAGGCCTCGACGGTGTCCTCGATGATGAAGACTATTTGGGGCAACCAGGCGAAGTTCGACTCTTATTTCAAGGGTGAATGGTATATTTCCGGCGACGCCGCTTTCCTGGATAAGGACGGCTATTTCTGGTTTATCGGGCGGGTCGACGACGTGATTATGACCGCCGGCGAACGGGTCGGGCCGTTTGAAGTCGAGAGTGCCCTGGTAGAATACCCGGACGTCATCGAAGCCGGTGTCATCGGCAAACCGGACGCCGTGCGCGGCGAGATAATCAAAGCTTTCGTGGTCGTCAAACCGGGCGTGACGGCCGATGACGCCCTCAAAGAAAAGCTGAAGCAGCACGTCAAAAAGCACCTGGCCGGCCACGCCTACCCCCGTGAAATTGATTTTATCGACAAACTGCCCACGACCCGCTCCGGCAAAATAATGCGCCGCGTTCTCAAGGCCCAGGAGCTCGGCTTACCGGTCGGCGACACCTCGACCCTGGAAAACTACTAGGCTTGAACGGTCGACCATGAGCAGGGAAATCTTCGGGACCGACGGCATACGGGGACCGGCCGGCCAGTATCCGTTGGATGACGAGGGTATGCGGCAGATAGGCAAAGCCGTCGGCACCTACTTCGCCAAACCCGGCGAAACGATCCTGATCGGCCGTGACCCGCGCGAATCTTCCGTGGCGCTTGAAAAAGCCGTCGTAGCCGGCATCACCGCGACCGGCGTTAACGCCAAACTACTGGGCGTGGTACCGACTCCCGGCTTGGCTTACCTGACTAAGGTTTCCGACGCCAGCGCCGGCGTCATGATTACGGCCAGCCATAACTTGTACACCGACAACGGTATAAAAGTCTTTAGCCGTGACGGCGGTAAACTGCCTGACAACGTCGAAAGCGAGCTCAATAAACTCATCGACAGCGAAATACCGGACCGCGGCCGGGGCCAGGTTGCGGATGCCGCGACGATGGCCGCCGATTATGAAACATTCCTGATTTCGACCATGGGCGAGGCGAGGCTTGACGGTCTGCGCTTAGCCGTCGATACGGCCAACGGCGCCGCCAGCGGCCTTGGCGGCCGTTTATTCCAAAAGCTGGGGGCCGACACCGTATCGCTCTTCGACCGGCCCGACGGCAAGAACATTAACTTCAATTGCGGCGCGACTGATACTAAAGCCGTCCAAGAGGCTGTCAAAAGCCAAGGCCTGGATGCCGGCGTGGCGCTTGACGGCGATGGCGACCGGGTAATTTTGATTGACGGGCAGGGCCGGACGCTCACCGGCGACCATATATTATACATACTGGCCTTGAGCCGCAAAGACCGCGGTGTCGTCGCGACCGCCATGAGCAACTTTGGTTTGGAAGATGCTCTCCAGCAGCAGGGCGTAGCTTTGCGCCGTACGGCCGTCGGCGACCGCTACGTGCTGGAAGGCCTGGAACAATCTGGCTATAAGCTTGGCGGCGAGCAGAGCGGGCATATTATTATTTTGGATTACGCGGCTACCGGCGATGGCCTGCTGGCGGCTATCCAGACATTGAAGCAAGTCAAGGCTTCAGGCCGCAGCCTGGCGGAGTGGCGCGATGACCTGGAGTTGTTGCCGCAGGCTTTGGTCAACATTGCGCTGGCAGATAAATCGCTGCTTGATTCGCCGGACGTTCGGGCTTACATAGCCGCCCAGGCCGATAAGCTGGACGGCCAGGGCCGGCTGCTGATACGTCCGTCCGGGACCGGTCCGCTGGCCCGGGTCATGGTTGAAGCGCCAGATGCCCAGGCCGTCGCCGATAGCATAGCCGCCGAACTGGAAAAACTGCTAGCGCGGGAAAAGCCTGGAGGAAGCGAAGCATGAAGCCTTTTCCTAATACTTTCGCGGACAGCGCGCGGCCGTTGCCGGCTGATATTTTAGGCGGGTCCGACCTGGAGTATATCCAAAGGCTAACCGGCAAGGGTTACGAAATCCACACCGGCTTGACGCCGGAACTGGCCGGCCGAATTCTGACGATGTCCCTAGAGCCGAATATCCGGGAGTATTGCCCCAAAGACTCGGCCGAGCGTTTCGCCGACCGCCAATCAACCGAACGCTGGCTCAAGAAAAACCGGGAGGTCTTCCTGCTATTTAAAAAAGCCGAGGCCGGCAACTTGGAATTGGCTGGCTACGGCTGGTCGGGCACCGGTTCTAACGACTACGTGCCCGGCGGCAAAACGACTTTCGCGCTGCGCATCGGCGAGGCCGGCCAGGGGCAGGGATTGGCGGCGCCTTTTTCGCGGCTGATGATTGCCGCCACGGCCGGGTTGTACGGCAGCGCCGACTTTTGGCTGGAGACATGGGCGTCTAACGGCGCGGCGGTCCATATCTACCACAAAATCGGTTTCGAAACGGTTGACGAGCAGCCCGGGGAACGCCGCGGCCCCGGCGGCGAAAAAGTACCCGATACCCGTATCTACATGTCGTTGCCTAACCGCTTGCTGCCCGAACCTCGATAGGCCGTTGCCCGCGCCGTTAACTTTTGCCAGCCAGCAGCTCGCCGATCGCTTTAATAATAGCCAGGTGCTCGTCGCTAGGGCTGCCGCCGGACTGCGGCCAATCGACCGCCGGACTATAAACTTCCAGAATGTCGGCGTAAGGCGTTCTGTCCGGCCCGGCCAGGATAGCCACCACTACGATATTGGCCGGCTGGCCGCTGCCGAACCAGCCACCAAAGCTAGCCGGTAAGGTCCGGCGGTAAGCGGCTTTGGTCTCGCGCCGGAATTCAATCCCGGCCGCCTTAAAGGCTTTGCCCATGGACTGGCCGGCCAAAACCGCGGCGTGCGTTTCGGCGAATTTCTCGGTCCCAGCCGGGTTAAACACGACGCGCGACAATTCCAGCACCTGGCCGTTAGTGGCGGCCCTGGTGCAGATAAGCCTGGTCTTGCCATCCTGGTATAACACGCTGACTTCGGTCGGCCCGAATTGTTTTTCCAGGACTTCGCTTGATAAGACGTTCTCCATCGTCCACGTATATTAACCCAGCCGCCGCTTAAATAGTAGGCAGCGGGTATAATGAATCTAATGCAAGACATGAAACCGGTTTCTTTGGCGGGCGAAGTTACCCGTTTCAAGGGCGACGGCCGCAAGCTCGGCTATCCGACGGCTAACTTGACGGTTAAGACCGATCTGGCCGACGGCGTATATTTCGGCTTCGCCGATCTGGCGGAATGGTCCGGCCGCCCGGCGATGATTTTTATCGGCACGCCGACGACCATGGGCGACAAGCGGCGGCGGGTAGAGGCCCACCTCTTCGACATTCCGGACAAGGACTATTACGGCCAGGCGCTCAGCCTCAGCCTTCGCCACTACTACCGCCCGAACCGGACCTTCACCGATGTCGACCAGTTGCTGGAAGCGATGCGGGCCGATGAAGCCGCTGCCCGCCAGTGGCTGGCTAGCGCTGCCTGACCTTGGTCATCAAACGCAGGTTGGATAAGTACTGCTGGGGGTTAACGTTCTGGTGCGTGTTCAAATAGTGCATGTGTTTCTCGACGAAAGTCATGTGGTTGCCGGGGTAGAGCACCTCGTTGGCGTTGTAGCTGGATTCGGTCGTGTAGCCGCTGTCGTCCGCCATCTGGCGCAGCTCGCGTTTGACCTCGCTGCCTTCCTCGGAGTCGAAGAAGTTAATCCGCTTCTTGAAGCTGGACATGGGATTAAGCCTTAGCTTTGGCTTGCTTAGGTTTCTTAATTTCTTTGCGACCTTTATCTTTTGACATAGCCAGGCTTTCTTAAATTACTTTCCGCTTCCGCTCAAAGTCCGTATCTGTCTTATTATAGCCTTCTTGGGGTATTTAACCTAATCGACGAAGCTTTAGTAGCGGTAGTGGTCGGCCTTGAAGGGGCCGGCAGTGTTCAGGCCCAGGTATGCTGCCTGGTCGTCGCTGAGCTTGGTCATTTGGCCGCCGAGGGCTTCGACGTGGATGGCGGCGACTTTTTCGTCAAGCTCCTTAGGCAGGCGGTAGACGCCGACTTCGTGCGGCTTGGTGTAGAGTTCGATCTGGGCCAGGACCTGGTTGGAGAAAGAGTTGGACATGACGAATGACGGATGGCCGGTGGCGTTGCCGAGGTTGACCAGCCGGCCTTCGGACAAAATGATCAGGCGGCGCTTGTTGGGTAGGGTGTAGAGGTCAACCAGCGGCTTGATGGTCTCGCGCTTAATGCCGGGCAAATCATTGAGCTGCTGGATCTGGATCTCGTGGTCGAAGTGGCCGATGTTGCAAACGATGGCCGTGTCTTTCATTTGCTGCATGTGCTCAAGCGTAATGATGTCCTTGCAGCCGGTCGCGGTGACGAATATATCGGCCTGCGGCGCGGCTTCGTCCATGGTCACGACTTCGTAGCCTTCCATCAGGGCCTGCAGGGCGCAAATCGGGTCGACTTCGGTGATTAGCACGCGCGCGCCGAAAGCCCGGAGCGACTGGGCGCTGCCTTTGCCGACGTCGCCATAGCCGGCCACGACCGCGACTTTGCCGGCAATCATGACGTCGGTCGCCCGCTTGATGCCGTCCATCAGCGATTCGCGGCAGCCGTAAAGGTTGTCGAACTTGGACTTGGTGACGCTGTCGTTGACGTTGATGGCCGGGATTTTGAGCGTGCCGTCGGCCAGGTACTTGTCGAGCTGCTTGACGCCGGTGGTGGTTTCCTCGGACACGCCTTTGATGTCCTTGAGGAGTTCGGGGTGTTTGTCGTGAACCAGGGTGGTCAGGTCGCCGCCGTCGTCCAATAGCATGTTCGGGCCTTGGCCGCCACTGAACTTAAGCGTCTGCTCGACACACCACCAGTACTCGTCTTCGGTTTCGGCCTTCCAGGCAAAGACCGGCGTGCCGGCCGCGGCGATAGCCGCCGCCGCTTCGTCCTGGGTCGAGAAAATATTGCATGACGACCAGCGGACTTCGGCGCCCAGGGCTTGCAGGGTCTCGACCAGCACGGCGGTCTGGATGGTCATGTGGATCGAGCCGGCGATGCGGGCGCTCTTGAGCGGCTGGGACTCGCCGAATTCACGGCGCAGCGCCATCAGGCCGGGCATTTCCTTTTCGGCCAGTATTACTTCGGTCCGGCCCCAATCGGCCAGCTTGATGTCTTTGATTTTATAATCCGGTTCAGCCATGGCTATAACTCGATCTCCCCGTTAAAATTATCACGGTACCTAGCCGTAATTTCCGCCTTGGAAAATTCCTTCTGGGTACCATGCTGCTCGACTATGAATGAAGCTACCGCGGCGCCCAATTGGCCGCAAACTCGCAAATCCCATTGTCGCAAGTATCCATACAAAAAGCCAGCCCGGTAACCGTCGCCGGCACCTGTCGGGTCAGCTACGGATGCCGGTTTGGCCGTGCCGATGCGCAGGGGCGAAGCCACGTCGCGGCCCTCGATGACCGAGCCGTCTTTGCCCAGGGTGGTGATTAGGATCGGCACTTGGGCTTTGAGCTTATCGGGGGTAGTTTCTAGCTTTTGGCAGAGCAGGCCCAGTTCGTAATCGTTGACTATCAATACCTCGGCGGCGGCCACGCCGGCCTGCAGGTCAGTCGCCGGATCGGCCACTTGCTGGCCGGGATCGTAGACCAGCTTCAACCCGTAGTCAAGGCACTCTTGGACCTGGCGGTTCATGGCTTCGGGGTTGTGGGCGGCGATTACGGCCACTATGTCCTGGCCTTGCCAGGGCTTGAAACTCAGTCCGTCGGCGTCACTCATCGCGCCTTGGTAAAAACCGCCGACCTGGCTGTCTTCGCCGTCCGTAATGACGTTAAACGACGCCGTCGGCAACTGGCTGAAATGGACCTGCGACGTATCAATGCCCAGCCGCGCCAGGTCTTCGATGTAAGCCTTAGCGTCGGCTCCGACCGAACCGAGCAAAACCGGCTCTTCGCCCAGCCGCGCCAGGTTGGCGGCAATATTCGCGCCGATGCCGCCCCGCGTATCCTCAAGCTTGTCGAGCAAGACGCTCAATGACAGCACGTGCAGCTTGTCGGGCTTAATCAAATCCCGGTAACGCCCCGAAAAATTCATGATCCGGTCAACCGCGATCGACCCGCAAACAACTATTTGAGGCTTACCCATGTCCGTTTAGTATAGTCTGTAACAGATAAGGCAGTCAAATGGCTTTAAGCTTAATTATTCGTGATGCTCTTGTATTGAATAAGTATTTATTTTATAATGCATGGAAATTATGACCCGCCAGCTTGCTCCCGAGGAACTCCAGCTTGAACGTGACCTATACGATGGGATGGCGCAGCACGCGCAGAAGCATATTGACCAGTCGGGCGGCCAGTTAGTCGGTCTTGACTATGATCCGGAGACATACAGGGCGCAACGGCTGGAAGAGTTTTGTGTCGAAACCGAAGAGTTAGCGCCTCTCGATTGGGTCGACAACATCGGCCGGCTAGTAATGGATAATTACGACGATAAATCCGCCGAATTACGAGATCCTAAGAGCGAACAGGGCCAATGGTTGCGTGAGTCCGGCGAACGCATACAAGCAGGGGAAACAGGGGTCATAGCTACTACCCATAAGAAATTAATTGACGTGGCCATAGTGCTCGGAACGGCTGCCACCGCCTTGCGCTACGAAGGTTTTGAATTTGAAACCGCCATACCTTTTTACAGGATGATGTCGGTTTTGGGCTATAAATTTATGCTGGGCGCGCCAGCCGCGCCTTGCATAGACGTTACGGCGGCATTTACCAACTACATCCTCCAATCGATTACCCAAACTCAAAGTGTGCGCAAGTCAGGTCTCATGGGGGTAAATGAAGCCATGCCAGCTTTCGCTGAAACTAATAATGAACAGGTAAAGGCCAAAACCCGTGATCTAGAAGAAGAAGGCGGAGCTATGATAGGTCTAGCTTATAATGCCGCGGTATGGAAATGGAACGCTGACGGTACAGAATGCGTAGGTGAGAGGATTACTCCCGGCACGGCTGCTATGATGGCCCATCCGAACGTCCATGTGCTTGAGATTAACTTTGATGTCGTTGAGAAAGACGGTCGCAAAGAGGCCTACTTTGAGATAGGCGGTCCGCCCCGCAAGTTGAGCGATCCTGAAGAGTCCCATGAGGTCGCGGAACGCATGGTAGGAAGGTTCAATGACCACAGTGAGGCCGAGGGCGACGGCCGGCCTTATGTCTATGAAACAGCCGAACGGGCAGAAGCGGCGAGGCTAGCCGCGCTCGAAGCCTGATGGCTTAAGCGTAGCCGGGGAAGAAGTCGGTCTTAATGTTATGCTCGTGAACGCCTAGCGAACGCAGGTCGGCCTCGATCGCTTTGACCATGCTATGCGAGCCTGATATATAGAACAGGCGTTCTTCGTAATCGGGGACTTCTTCGGCGATCATCTGAGGCGTGATCTTGCCGAGGCGCATGTCGGCCAGGGGCTGGGCGTTTTTGTCGGTTAAGACGTAAACGACCTTTACGCCCAGTTGCTGCTGGGCGGCTTTCAGAACATCGTGGTAGGCCAGTTCGGCCGGGTCGCGCTCCGAGTAAAACAGGGTAATGTCCCGCTTGTCGGAGGTATCGACCAGGTATTTGAGCATGCTGCGAAAAGGCGTGATGCCGATGCCGCCGGCGATGAAAACCAGTTTGCGCCGGCGGTCATCGGGCAGCGTGAAATCACCGCCGACCTGGCCGGCCGCGATCGGCGTGCCGCGGCCCATGGCCAGCATTGCCCGCTTAAAACTGCTGCCCTTGTCATAAAACCTGACGCCTATCCGTAGCGTGTCTTCAGTTGGCGACGACGCCAGCGTGAAATAACGCCGGCTGCCCCGGCTATCGACCCGCTTGTGGGGCAGCGTCCACTCCATGTACTGGCCCGGCAAATAGTTAAATTTGCGCTCAGGCAAGAACAGGAAGTCTTTAATCGAAGCTCCCCACGCCAGCCTTTGGGTTAACTTGGGCAGCAGCCTGACCTTGGGGCTGACAATATAAGAAAAAACGTTGCTGATAGACAGCGTCAGTTCGGGTGTCGAATAGAGGCTGAACAAATGGACTTGCGGAGGGAACAAGACGCCGGCCAGCAGCCCGTACCAGCGCTGCTGTTTGGCCATCGTCGGCGAGGTCAACGGTTCGGTCAGCATCACGAATGCCAGGAAGAAAAGCGACGAGTGCAGCGTGAAGTTCCGCAAAGTCGCCACCAGGCCGTTGCCGTTAACAACGGTTAGCACCATAGTCATGGCCAGGGCCGTCGCCAGGAAGACGGCTACCATTTGGACGCGCCTGATTTTGCGCGCCAGCAGCAGGCCGCCGATTATGACTAACGGCAACAGCTTGGAATTGCCGACCCACCAGCTGGCCGACTGGCCGGCACCGAAAGCCGTCAGGGTCACGGCTATGGCCGCCGGATTGAAAATATGCTGGCGCCGGATGACCAGGATATATTTTGAGGCGATGGCCAGGCCGGCCGCCGCGCTGAGGAAGACGAAGCTTTGCATCGAGGCTGGCGGCGTGATAATCAACGCCAGGATAAGGGCCGTGATAAGCGGCGATTCCGGATTAGCTGGCGCTTCGAAAACATAGGCGAACACCCGATTAGTAAGCCAGCAGACCAGGACCAGGTAGGCCGAACCCTCGGCGATTGATTTCGCGCCGTAGCCCAAATAGCCGACTTTGCCCATCAGCATGGCCGTACCAAGCAGGACCAGGAGATAGTAAAGCAGCAGTCGGTACATGGTTATGCGGTCCAGGAATTTATCGATCAGGTTCATGCCGCCGTCTCCGCGTAACGCTCGAAACCGCCGGTCAGGGTCGCCAGCTTGTCGCTGGTTATCATGTAAGCCTCATAGCCTTTTAGCGACTCGATGAACCGGATACCGGCTTGGCCCATCGCGAATGCCGCGGTGGCGAAGCGGTCGGCGTCATAAATGTTAGGGCCGATGACGGTCAGCGACGCCACGTCCTTAATTTCGGCGTGGCCGTTGACCGGGTCGTAAATGTGCTGGCCCCGGATATAAGTCCCGGACGTCGCGACGCCCTCGGTCGTAACGTTGAGGACTTTCACGATTTCATCTCTGTTAAAAGGATTGCGGATACCGACGCTCCACGGCCGGCCCTGGTCGTTGCGGCCGCTGGCTTGGATGTCGCCGCCGGCCTCGATATAAAAGTTCTTAAGCCCGCGTTTCTTGAGTAGGCGGGCGGCATTGTTGATGGCCCAGCCTTTTACCAAACCAGAGGGGTCAAGCCGGCCGCAGCGGAAAACGTCGAAATAGCCGCCGGTTTGGTCTTTGGTCTGCTGGCAGAGCTTGAGGACGGTTTTCATTTCTGTGGTCCACTTGGACTTAGGCAGGCCGGCATTGATTTTTGACACTTCGCTGCCCGGCTTGTAAGGGCTGTATTGGTCGTCGACATAATGGAAATAGTCGCGTACTTCCCGGAAGGCCGCCTCGTCGGCCGCCTCGTCTTCGATCACGACGTTGATCGGCATGCCCATAATCAGCCATGTCCGTTTCATCAGGATTTGGCTTTGTCCAAGGCCGATGATAGCGACTGGATGAAAGCCTGGCTGCTGTCGGTCGCGCCCGAAACGATATTGACGTTGGCGCCTTGGGCTTGTAGCGCCTCCTGCTTAAGGTAGGGCATCGCTTGCGAATTAATGGCTACCGAATTAGAGCGGTCGTTAGGGTATTGCAGGAACTGGACGTCAGTCAGTTTACCGCCGCTGATAACGGCCAGCACCTGGATAAAGCCGTAGTAGGCGTCAGCCGCGCTGCCGGTGTAGCGGCCGTCTTTGTAGGCCGTGGCTGCCGGCACCGTGCTGGTAGTACTGCTGGAGCTGGTATTACTGCTTGGAGCCGCGGCTGTTTGTGAAGCTGCCGGCGTAGAAGACGGCTTGATGACGACAGCCGAACCATCACTACGCTGGTGCAAGCTGTAGACGATGAAAGACACGATCACGAAACCGGTAAGCAGAGCTTTTTTCATAGAGGTTACCTAATCTTATATGACTGATTCTTAAACAAAGCTTAAGAAAAATGTCTGACCTCTGGCGGCCGGGCACTAACGTGTCTTGGCGGCTTTGGCCTGAGCCGCGTGGGCCGGCGGCATCTGGCGCTTGGCCAAAGCTTCGCAGGCGGCTTTGGCGTCGGCGTAAGTCATCTGTTGCGGCGGTGTTTTCTGGGTCCAGGCGCTGGGGCCGCGCAGGGCACCGACGACGCCTAGCTCGCGGGCTACCTGCAGGTAGCGGATGGCGTCAATCACGACGCCGGCACTGTTTTCCGAATCCTGGACGGACAGCTTGATATCGGCCGTGACGGGCGCGTCACCGAAGCCGCGCAAGCGCAAGTTGAAGTAGGCGACCTTATTATCCCGCAAGTAAGGCAGGTAAGTGCTGGGCCCGGCGAACAAGCTGTTCTTAGGCACCGGTATGCCGCGCAGTTCGTTCTGGGCGCGGATGACATTCTCTTTGGACTGCTTCTTGGAAGCCAGTCTTGACTGGACCATCATGTTGTTGAAATCGGTGTTGCCGCCGATGTTGATTTGCTGGTGGAAATCGACTACGAAGCCGCGGTCGAAGGCCAGCTCCTGCAACACCTGGGACAAAATACTGGCCCCGAAAGCGCTGCGCATATCGTCGCCGACAATCGGCAAACCAGCTTTGATGAATTTCTTCTCCCACTTCGGGTCGCTGGCGATAAAGACCGGAATACAGTTGAGAAAGGCCACGTTGGCGTCAATCGCCGCCTGAGCGTAAAACTCCGTCGCTTGCTGCGAGCCGACCGGCAGGTAATTAATCAGGATGTCAGCGCCGCTAGCCTTAAGCTGTTTGACGATGTCGACCGGTTCGGCCTTGGCGACCCGGAAGCTCTCATCCTCGGGCTGTTCTAACATGTAGTCGGAAACGCCGTCCAGCACCGGCCCCATTTGGACGACCGGTCCGGCCGGCACGTCGGGCATAAAAACCCGCACGCAGTTAGGCTTGGCGAAAATCGCTTCGCCGACCGGCTGGCCGACCTTGCGTTTATCAACGTCAAAAGCGGCCACTACTTCGATGTCGGTCGGCGCGTAACCGCCGATGTCGTCGAACATCAGGCCCGGTATATCCTTGCCGCTATGTTTCTTATAATAAGCGAAACCCTGGTAAAGGGCTGAGAAGCAATTGCCAACGCCAGCTACGGCGACCTTGATGGTTGAATGAGTTTTCGTCATAAGTTAACCGGCAGTTCTAGGTGATTCAGGCATTCTAACAAAATAAACGGCCGTTTGTCCACCGCGCGTCCGGATTTGAAGGGCGTATAATAAGAATAAGGCGAACTAAATAAAAGTGAGGTGCGCGTGCAAAGTGTGTTGAGGCGAACGTTCGCGTCGCTGCAAGTCCGTAATTTCCGGTTATTTATCTTCGGCCAGGGACTGTCGATGTGCGGCACCTGGATGCAAACTATCGGGCTGTCGTGGCTGGTTCTGAAGCTGACACATTCCGGTACCCAGATCGGCCTGGTCGTGGCTACCCAGTTCCTGCCGATCCTGTTGTTCGGTGTCTGGGGCGGCGTGATCGCCGACCGTTTTGACAAGCGGCGGATCTTGTATTTCACCCAGACGCTAGCCGGCCTGCTGGCGTTGACGCTAGGCCTGCTAGTCGTCACCAACCACATACACTTGTGGATGATATATAGCCTGGCGGCCGGGCTGGGTCTGGTAACTGTCGTCGATAACCCCTCGCGGCAAACTTTCGTCATAGAAATGGTCGGCCGCGACCGGCTGAAGAACGCCGTCACACTTAATTCGACGGTCGTTAACGGCGCCCGCATTATCGGGCCGTCAATCGCCGGCGTCCTGATATTGAGCGTCGGCATCGGCGAGTGTTTCCTGGTCAATGCCGCCTCTTACGTGGCCGTCCTGATCGCCCTGGCACTGATGCGTCAGGCTGAGCTGCATCCGGCGCCGCGCTCGGAACGGGCCGCCGGCCAAATCAGGGCCGGCGTGCGCTACGTGTTGAGCGTGCCGCGCCTCAGGTCAACGCTGCTCATGATGTTCATTATCGGCACTTTCGCTTACGAATTTCCGGTGATTCTGCCGCTGCTGGCGACGGTTACCTTGCATGGCAACGCTGGCACTTACGCGTCAATGACCGTGGCTATGGCTATCGGCTCGGTGTTCGGCGGCTTGTATACGGCCG
>JGI20206J14855_1000159_pt1 | contig 25345 bp, 17 predicted proteins | sample NGESurdeep092012_6_FD_14855 | JGI IMG/M metagenome (IMG submission 14855) | reverse complement strand
GCGTACCGGCGCTACTATTAAAGGAAATTTCTCAACAGTTACATTACTTTGTTCCAGACCAAAACCTCTTTCTTCGCTGAGGCTCGTTTTCTTGATCCAGAAATATAATTTCATGATCAGTTTTTCAAATATAGGTAGTTCATTATCCTGTGATAGAAATTTTTCCAGCACTATAAATTGAAAATCTCCGACCACATTATTTTTTTGCAGGCTTTCGTACCGGCTTGTGATGTTTACTTCTTTATTGGCCACCATATCCTGGACCACTTTTTTGAACATGAGATTGATACGTGGTTCCATTCTAAAACCAAGCCGTATCTCAATTCTTATCACTTCATTTGGAACAATCGTATCCACAGTATAATCGGCAACATAAGGATCATCCTGGGTATCCACATGAACAAACCAATAAATATCGGCTCGTTTTGGTTTGCGGTTCAGGATGGAATACACAATTTTATGCTCAATTTCTTTAGGGTTATTGGCGCTTGTCAGATACACAAGATGCGTGGCACTTTTAGGAATACTCATATCATTACTGATCTCCTGGATAGTAGGAAGGTATTGATCTAAACGCACAAATTCAACATACCGGTTTTTGATTTTCCTTGCCCTGAACCAAACATACATTACTGTAAATAAACCTCCTCCAATGATCAAAGTAACAAATCCGCCATGTGGAAATTTCTCAAGATTAGCGATAAGAAAACTCATTTCTATGGTCAAATAAACCAGGAGATAGAGGTACACTAATATCTTTGGCGTTCTTTTAGAGATCAGGTAATTAGCAAACAGGATAGAAGTAGCCAGCATACACAATGTGATGGCGAGTCCGTAAGCTGCTTCCATATTGGAAGATGTCTGAAAATAAATAACGACACCAAGACAGCCTAACAGTAATAAAGTATTGATACCCGGAATGTATAATTGTCCACGCTCCTCGGTAGGATAATTTATTTTCATTTTTGGCCAAAGGTTCAACCTCATACATTCACTGATAAGCGTAAAAGAACCGCTTATCAATGCCTGGCTGGCAATGATAGCTGCCACCGTAGAGATAATAATTCCGATGATCTTAAAACTATCAGGCATAATCCCGAAAAAAGGATTAAAACCATTATCAATAACTTCTTTAGTGAAAAGCTGGCCTTTATAATTTGTAAGCAGCCATGCTCCCTGTCCCAGGTAATTTATGATTAAAGCAATTTTTACATAAATCCATGATACTCTAATATTATTTCTACCGCAGTGCCCAAGGTCGCTGTACAAAGCCTCAGCTCCTGTAGTACAAAGAAAAACTGCACCCAGAATAAAGAAACCTTTAGGATATCGCGTCAAAAGCCTGATCGCATAATAGGGATTGAAAGCTTTAAAAATATTCAAATTATCTACAAGGTGTATGGATCCCAGGATAAGCAACATCATAAACCAAAAAAACATAACAGGACCAAAGAGTTTCCCGATATTGGCCGTGCCAAACTGTTGCGAAAAGAATAGTGCAATTAAAATAACGATTACAATGTATATAATAGCCGTGCCACTGATATCGCTGAAAAAAGGAATTTGTTTCAGCCCTTCAATAGAAGAGGTAACGGTAATGGGTGGTGTAATAATTCCATCTGCAAGTATAGCAGCACCACCGATCATCGCAGGAAAAACCAGCCATTTTTTTTGACGCCTTATCAGGGCATATAAAGAAAAAATGCCACCCTCGCCATTGTTATCTGCTTTTAAGGTGAGAGTAATATATTTGATGGTTGTCTGTAAAGTGAGTGTCCAGATGATGCAGGAGAGGCCACCTAAAATAAGCTCCGAGGTAATTGTCCTGTCCCTGATAATAGCATTTAATACATAAAGTGGGGAAGTACCGATATCTCCAAAAACGATTCCCAATGCAATAACTAATCCAAGGGGTGTCGCCCTATTCAAGTTTTTCTTCACGCTATTACTTTAATTGTCCTACAATCCATCCCACTATGCTTTATTTCCAATTGTAAATAATCTGCAAATGTATAAGGAAAGAATTTATTGACAATTAATTTTTTGGAGATAAAGTAAAGACCTGATTCTGAGGGAGTTTATCTTGTCATAGGACTGTTCTGGCTTTATTTATTGATCATCTTTACTTCACTTTTAAGATAGGTAGGCCATAGCCAAAATCAATTGATAATTTAAAATATTTGCCCTTTTGACTTTTGACTAAATTCAAAAAAGGAATTCACAATTCCACTAAAGTTAGAGGCTATTGATACGCTGCAAAAAGTACGAAATCCTGAAATAATTTAATTTGAAAAACTCGCTAATTTGAGCAAAAAATACGGAAGCAACCAGGAGGTTGTCCTCTCCGCCCACAGTCAGGCAGCCCATGCAATTTGGAATGCACCCGGTTGTACATAAAATCTTTCTCATTCCTTTTTTTTAAATAATTTTACGTTCCTAAAAAAAAATCTTGGAAGTAATTAATTTTTTACGCCAGCCATGGCCATGGTACATAGCCGGACCAATCATAGGATTGACGGTTCCTCTTCTTTTACTTACCGGCAACAGGATACTCGGTATTTCAAGTTCATTGCGTGATTTATGTGCTATGTGTTTTCCGGCAAATATTCCATTTCTTAAATACAATTGGAAAGATCATTTATGGAATATCTTTTTTGCAATTGGCCTTTTGTTAGGAGGATTTATTGGCGGCGTTTTATTACATCCCGTTACTGCGATGCCATTGTCGCCCGCAACCATCCATAGTTTACAAGGAATGGGTATATCACGTCAACCGGGTATTTTACCGGTAGAAATATTTAGTTGGGCACATTTACTTACATGGCAGCATTTACTGATTGTAGTGGGTGGCGGATTCCTGGTAGGCTTCGGAACCCGTTATTCGGGCGGATGCACCAGCGGTCACGGTATAGCAGGTTTGTCAATGATGCAGTGGCCATCGCTCGTGGCTACCATTTTATTTTTTACAGGCGGCATTCTCACAGCTAATTTTATTTTACCCTTACTTATTCATTAAATGAAAAAAAGATATTTTATATTCCTGTTGTTGGGAACCCTATTTGGAATTGCGCTTATGAAATCAGATGCGGTATCATGGTTTCGTATGCAGGAAATGTTTCGCTTCCAGGGGTTTCAATTATTCGGTATTTTTCTGACAGCCATTCCTACTTCTGCCCTGGGAATTTTTATTATAAAAAAATTAAAAATAAAAACTTTGGATGGCGAGCCGGCAAGGATAGTAAAAAAAGAATTCAATATGGGCTACGTATATGGGTCACTGTTATTCGGGATTGGATGGGGACTTACCGGCGCCTGCCCCGGCCCTATTTATGTGCAAATAGGCAGCGGATTGAGCATCGCTATCGTTACCTTATTGAGCGCTATGGCAGGAACCTGGGTGTACAGTTACCTGAAACCAAAATTGCCACATTGATTTTTCGGGTTGATTACGCGATCTTCTACGCAAAATTCTACCTCGTAAAGTTGGACGAAAATCAAAGATGAATTTATTTCATTGACACTTTTACAGTAAACAAAATTTAATTGATACCCTGCCTTTTTACCTTTCTGGCAACGAAAGCAAAAATTTTCTTTCATAAATAACGTATTATAATCATTGTTGTCCTACTAAATGTATGAAAGCATTTTCCAGCAGGTAAAGCCTCACCCCAACCTCAGCCTGGCTGCTTCCTACAGACGGGCCTCTCCCGGGGGAGAGTCGTGACTCTTGTCCCTAAAGTGTTTTAGGTAATTCACAGAATTTTATCGGGATAATAGTGATTATAATAATAGAAATTTTTTCTTTAAAAGGACATGTAACCACCTTACATTTGCGATGGAATGAACTTTACCTAAAACGAGCCTTTGGTTTTATGGGCGCATTCATAAAATATTATCAACACCTTATGAGATTACCGGTCTTTATTTTTTTTCTTTTTGTAGCACTTTCATCGTCTGCCCAAAAAAAGACCGCAGTTATTTCGGGCAAAATAATTGATGAAAATGAAGACCCCTTAGGAGGCGTTACCGTTACCATCCTGGGAAAACAAAATGGTATTGTCGCCTCTGATTCAGGGGAATACCGCATAAAAGTGCCGGCAGAAAAAGCATTTGCGTTGGTTTTTTCACATCCGGGCTTTCGTGATGAACAAAAGAATTTTTACTTAAGCGAAGGCGAAGAAGAACGGGTAACAGTAAGGCTCACACGAAGCAGTAAAATCTTAGCGCCTGTCGTTATCTCTGGCAATAAAGAAAGGAACGAAACAGGATTAATAAATATAAATCCGAAAAATGCAGTTACACTTCCCAGTGCTACCGGCGGTGTGGAAGGATTAATAAAAACGTTGGTGGGCAGCAATAATGAGCTTACTTCACAATATTCTGTAAGGGGAGGAAATTATGACGAGAACCTGATTTATATAAATGATTTTGAAATTTACCGCCCTTATCTTGTGAATAATGCACAGCAGGAAGGTTTGAGTTTTATCAATCCTGACCTGGTAAAGAATATTGATTTTTATACAGGCGGTTTCCAGGCAAAGTATGGCGATAAAATAAGCAGCGTACTGGATATTCAATATAAAAAACCTGTTTCATTTGGTGGTTCCGTCTATGTAAGTCCACTGGAACAAGGGTTACATTTAGAAGGCGTTTCAAAAAATCAAAAACTTTCGTGGCTATTTGGAGTGAGAAGTAAAACCAATAAAGATCTGCTGAGCAGCCAGGAAACAGTAGGAAATTACGTTCCTTCTGCATCCGACCTGCAGGCATATCTCACTTATAAAATTTCAAAGAAATTACAATTGGAAGTTTTAGGAATTATTTCCGGATCTAGATTTACATTCGTACCACAATCTGCACAAAAGTCCACTGCTGTATTTTCACCCTTATTTACCACCAATATAGGGTTGGATATTTATTTTACCGGACAGGAAAAAGATAATTACAATAGCAGCATTTTAGGATTTACACTTGTACAGGCTTTAAATAAACGCCTGAAATTAAAATGGATGCTAAGCGGATATGGCGATAATGAAAATGAAAATTCGGACATCACAGGAACGTATCTTTTTGGCGAAATCAATTTTGATAAAACCCAACCCGATTTTGGGCAAATAACCAATCCGTTAGGTGCGGGTGTGTATCAGAATTATGCACGTGACCAACTGAATATACAGGTTTACAATTTTAGCCACAAAGGAAGTTACGACCTGGGCAAACATTTTATACAATGGGGCGCTGGAGTTGATCATACCATTATCAGCGACCACCTGAATGAATGGGAATACCAGGACAGCGCCGGATATTCGCTGCCCTATAATCCAAATCAACTTAATTTAAGCAACGTTTTAAAATCGCAGGAGAATCTTACCATTGATAAATACAGTGGTTATCTACAGGATAATATTCGTCTAAGCAACGGTCCACGGGATGTTGCTTTACAGGCAGGAGTCAGATTTAATTATAATTCTCTCAACAAAGAATTCCTGGTAAGCCCGCGCGCTCAAATCAGCTTCAGGCCCGACTGGAAAAGAGACGTTGTTTTTAAAGCATCCGCGGGAATCTACGACCAGCCGCCATTCTATCGTGAAATGTTGAGATACGACGGTACGGTAAATACAGCTTTAAAGAGCCAAAAAAGCGTCCAATTTGTAGCGGGATTTGATTATGATCTATCGCATGGGGGCAGGCCTATGCATATTACTACAGAAGCCTACTATAAATCACTCTGGGATGTAGATCCTTATGATATTGATAATGTTAGGATTCAATATTTTGGAGAAAATGACGCGCGTGCATTTGCGACAGGAATTGAAACAAGGCTATTTACAGATCTTGTAAAAGATGCTGAAAGCTGGTTCAGCTTAGGGATTAGCCGAACAATGGAAAATATAAATAATTATTTTTATTACAATTATAAAAATGCCGAAGGCCAGGTAATTACTTCTCAAACTACAGACCAGGTAATAGCAGATAGCGTGCGCACTAATGTAGGATGGATAAGAAGGCCAAGCGATCGCCTGATTACCATGGGTTTATTTTTGCAGGATTATTTAAGCACTAATAAAAATTTTAAAGTACATTTAAACCTGATTTACGGAAGCAATATGACTTACAATATTCCTAATGATCCCAAATACCGCAATGCATTGATCATTGAACCATATATAAGAGCTGATATTGGCTTTAGTGCATTGCTGCTAAGTGAAAAATCATTAAGGCGCAGCCATTCTCCATTTCGTGGTTTTGATAATATCTGGGCAAGCCTGGAAGTATTTAACCTCATAGACCGTGCTAACATTATTTCTTATCAATTAATAAAAGATTATGCAAACGATACATTTAGCATCCCCAACCGGCTGACACCCAGGTTAATTAATTTCAAACTGATGGCAAGATTTTAAAATAAAAATATATACAATCATGAAAAAACAATTCTTTTTCTCTATGGCCCTTATTGCGGGCAGTATCGTTGCTGCCAATGCACAACAAACAATGAAACCGGAAGATACTGAGTATTATACTCCCGTGCCGCCAGTAGTTACTCCCGGCAAAAACTGCGGGGAAGCACCTTCCGATGCTCTTATTCTATTCGACGGAAAAAATTTAGACAAATGGGTTACGACGGATGATACAACCAAACAAGCAGATTGGTTTGTAAAAAATGGTATCCTTACTGTAAACAAAAAAGCCGGGAACATTCAAACAAAGGAAAGATTTATGGACTATCAATTGCATTTAGAATGGAGGGAACCAAAAGATATCGAAGGATCAGGTCAGGCTCGTGGAAACAGCGGTTTGTTCATGGCTTCTACAGGAAAAGGTGATGATGGATATGAATTACAGATATTGGACAATTACAATAATCCCACTTATGTAAACGGACAGGCAGGTGCCGTTTATAAACAATTTCCTCCATTGGTAAATGCTAATTTTCCTCCCGGAGTTTGGCAAACTTATGATGTAATATGGACTGCGCCACGCTTTAACGAAGACGGATCATTAAAATCTCCTGCAAGAGTAACTGCATTCTTTAATGGAATTTTGATTCAGAATAATGTAGAATTAAAAGGACCCACTCTTTATATAGGCCATCCTTCTTACAAAGCACATGGACCAAGCCCGATTAAATTGCAGGCACATGGTGATAAAAGTAAACCAATCAGTTTTAGGAATATATGGGTAAGGCCATTGAACTAAATAAAGACCATGAGATGCGAAAGCGGTAATTTTTACATATCTCTTTCTATCAAAAAAAGTGCAAGTTCTTCCAATGGTTTTTTCCTTGAGGAAACAACGGCTGTCTCTTCAAGGTGATCCATAGCAATTGAGAAATATTTATGTTTCAATTCTTTTGCCCATTGGTCAATGTCGCACGATTTATAAATATCAAGTACGGGCTGAATTTTACTTTCATCTTTTATAGATAAAATACGATTCAGCTCTTTTTGTTGCCCTGCTGATAATACCTTCATGGCCTGAAGCAATAAAAAAGTTTTCTTATTTGCCATAATATCTCCGCCTTGTTTTTTTCCAAACTTTTCAGGATCGCCAAATGCATCTAAGTAATCGTCCTGCACCTGGAAAGCAATGCCAAGATTTTTCCCAAACTCATATAAGTGCTCCTGGTTTCCTTTGCCGGCACCTCCCAAAATAGCACCCAATTGTAGGCTGGCAGCAAGCGCCACCGAAGTTTTGAGTGTTATCATTTTTACATAATCATCAAAACTTACATCAGGTGTTTTTTCAAAATCCATATCCAATTGCTGCCCTTCACAAACTTCTTTTGCAGTTTTATTGAAAAGAGAAAGTACCCGGGGTAAATAATCAATATGTACTTTTTGTAAGCTTTCGTAACCGGTTACCAGCATCACATCTCCTGCAAGCAGTGCGGTAGATTCGCCATATTTGGTATGAACCGTTTCCATGCCGCGACGCAATGGCGCCTTGTCCATAATGTCGTCGTGTATCAAAGTAAAATTGTGAAACAGTTCAATGGCAACTGCAACATAGTAAGCATCTTCTTTTATTTCTTCAAACATCTCATTGCCCATAAGGCACATTACCGGCCGAATGCGTTTACCCCCTGCCGTTAGTAAATGTTGCGCAGCATCATACAATTTTTCAGGTTCCTTAGGAAAATGAGACACATTAAATCTTTTTTCAAAAAGCCGGGATAAATCACGAAAAGAATGAAGACAGTTTTTCCCATTTTCGTCGACTGGCGAGGAAGAATTATTCAAACCAATATTTTTTTTATGATAAGTTTCCTGCACTGAGTTGTCCTGGTTCATGTGCGCATTATTTTGTTTTATATTTTCAAATTTTAAATTCACAGTATTGTTTACTGCATTATCACATTAGCTAATCAGCACATTGGCTAATTTTTATATTTTCACATTCTTTTTCTTCCCCTTCTCTGCTTTCTGTTTCAAACTTCCCACGCCTGGTATCCAGTCAAAATCCAATTGCCGTTTTTCCAGGTTAGCTGCCACTAATTTTACCTGTACTTTATCGCCCATCCTGAATTTTTTACCTGTGCGAATGCCTACCAATGCATATTCTGCATCATCATGTCTAAAATCATCATAATCAGAAATATCTTTTATAGAAACCAATCCTTCACATTTTTCATTCACAGTCTCTACCCAAAAGCCAAAAGAAGAAACCCCGCTGATGACACCTTCCATATCTTCACCCAGTTTATCCATCATAAATTCTACCTGTTTGTATTTATTTCCTGCGCGCTCTGCTTCCATCGCGGCCCTTTCCCGCTGGCTGCAATGGATGCATTTTACTTCCATATTCTTGTCCACTTGAATTTTATTTTCAAGTATCTCATGCAAAATTCTATGCACCATTATATCCGGATAACGCCTTATGGGGGATGTAAAATGGCAATAATTTTCAAAGCCTAAACCATAATGGCCCACATTTTCTGTAGTATAGATCGCTTTGGCCATCGTACGGATTCCTAATTGCTCAAGCACATGTTGCTCAGGCTTTCCATGTACATCAATCATCAACTGGTTAAATGATTTTGCAGTTTCAATCTCATCTTTCATGTCAAATTTATATCCAAATTTCTTTGCAAAAGCAACAAAAGGTTTTAATTTTTCTTCATCAGGTGTGTCATGTATCCGATAAGGAAAAGGAATGGGTTTTTTATTTACTTTTATTTTTGAAACATGCGTTGCAACGGACCGGTTGGCGAGCAACATAAATTCCTCAATTAGCTGATGCGATTCCTTACTTTCTTTCACTATTATTCCCAGAGGTTTTCCATTCTCATCTAAATTAAATTTCACTTCTGTTGATGAAAAATTAATAGCCCCGTTTTTAAATCTTTCTTTACGAAAAATTTTTGCAAATGAATTTAGGATCTCAATTTCTTCAATATACTTCCCGTTTCCGGTTTCAATGATCTGCTGCACTTCATCATAATTAAAACGATGGTCACTGTGAATATAGGTTTTTCCTATCCAATAATCTTTTACTTTTCCTTTATTATTGATTTTAAAAATTACCGAAAAAGTATATTTATCTTCATGCGGACGCAAAGAACAAAGTTCATTGGAAATTTTTTCGGGCAGCATTGGATTTACACGATCGGGCAGGTAAACACTTGTAGCCCTTTTGTATCCTTCTTCATCCATAGCACTTCCCGGCTTTACAAAATGACTCACATCAGCAATGTGAACGCCAATTTCAAAGTCATTATCATTTAATTTTTTTATAGAAAGGGCATCATCAAAATCTTTCGCATCAGCCGGGTCAATGGTAAACGTAAGCACATCACGGTAATCCCTTCTTCCTGCGGTTTCCCTGAAGTCCAAATTTTCATCCAGGCTATGTGCTTCTTCTAATACCTCTTTCGGAAATTCCAGGGAAAAACCATTCTGGATAATAATTTCTTTCATGGCCATATCGCCTTTATCCCTGGCCTGTAGCACAGATACCACTTCACCTTCAGGTTTTTTAGTGCCGTTTTCCCAATTTAAAAATTTAACGACTACCCTTTCCTTATCCTTAGCTCCATTCAGGTTTTTTTTACTGATATAGAAATCAGGTAATGGCTTTTGACTGTCGGGCGTGAAAAAGGCGTAATTATCACTCACCTGGATGTTTCCAATAAATTCGGTTTGTTTTCTTTCTACTACGTCTTTTATCACCCCTTCGAGGCGCTTGCCATTGCTATCTTTTATTTCCACGCGCACTATATCTCCATCCATAGCTCTATTAAAATCATGTGGTCTTACCAACAAATCTTTTTCTCTTCCTTCCACAATTACATACCCTATTCCTGAACGGGTGATTTCTAGTTTCCCTTTCAACAAAGGGGTAGGTTTTTTCTTACCTGTTTTTTTACTCATAAATTATTTTCAAAGTATAATACGTGCAGCAAGTGCAATGTACCGGTCTATTGCAAAATTAATCCAAGGTGTTTGAATACAAAGAATAATTAATTGTCAAATATGTAAGCCCTTAGCAATTGAAAAGGCACTGAACAGTAAACAATATCTATCCGGCTTTCTCTTCCATCAACATCATCTTTTCAAACAATTTTTCATATTCGGAATTGGCAGTTGTTAATTGTTCTAATTTTTGATTGTATTTCTTTTCTGCTTCAATAAATTTTTGATTATCCGAATATATTTCCGGCAAAGACAGATTAGCTTCGAGTTGCTTTTTTTCTTCAGTAGTCCTGGCTATTTTTTCTTCCAATAGCTCAAATTGCTTTTTTATTTTTTGCAGATCCTTTTGCATTTCACGATTCTCTGAAATATGATTATTATTACTCTTCTTTACCGAAGGCTCTGCTTTTTTCTCAATAACAATTTCTTTCTTTTTCACCGCTGTGGTTTCTAATAACTTTCTTTCCTGCTTCCATCGCTCCCATTCGTCATAAGTACCTACGAATTCTTTTATTTTATAATTGTCAATTTCCCATATCTTATTGGCGGTTTTATTTACAAAATACCTGTCGTGACTTACGAGAATATAGCTTCCCTCGTATTTATTCAATGCTTCTATGAGCAAATCAACCGAATGCATATCCAGGTGATTCGTAGGTTCATCCAGCAATAAAAAATTGGCTTTGCTAACAATAGTTTTCGCAAGTGCCACTCTCGCTTTCTCCCCTCCGCTTAATACTTTTATTTTCTTCTCTACATCATCGCCGCTGAATAAAAAACATCCTAATAAAGTTCTTAATTCCAGTTCGGTTTTCCCGCTGCCTGAATAATTCATTTCTTCCAGAACCGTATGCTCCAGGTTCAATGCTTCCAATTGATGCTGTGCATAGAACGCATCTTTTACATTATGGCCTTCTATTCTTTCACCCACGAAAGGTTCTACACCTGCCACCATTCGCAGCAAAGTTGATTTACCTTTTCCATTAGCGCCTATCAATCCTATTTTGTCGCCACGGTTAATTTCTGCTCCTGTATGTTCAACAATTTTTACATTGCCAAAACTCTTGCTGGCATCTTTGATGGTACAAAGAATTCTTCCCGGCTGCTGGCCAATCGTAAAATTAATACGCATGTTAGGCCTTTCCAAGTCAGTGTTTTCAATACGCTCGATCTTGTTTAATCGTTTTACAATACTCTGTGCTGCTGCTGCTTTGGAAGCTTTTGCCTTAAATCTTTCTACAAATCTTTCCTGCTGGCGTATATAATCCTGCTGGTTTTCATAAGCGCGTTTTTGTAATTCTATGCGCTGTTCCTTTTCCTGTAAATAATAGGAATAATTGCCACTATAATAATGTAATTCCTGTTGATAGAGTTCTACTATTTTAGTAACCATTCTATCTAAAAAATACCTGTCATGCGATACAATTACTACCGACCCACGATAATGCTGTAGATATTTCTCGAGCCATTCTATAGAAGGCAAATCCAAATGGTTGGTAGGTTCATCAAGTAGTAGTACGTCAGGATTCATTAAGATCATTTTGGCAAGTAACACCCTCATTCGCCATCCGCCACTAAATTCTTTGTAAGGTCTATGCAGATCAGCATTTGCAAAACCCAATCCTTGTAATATTTCTTCTGTATTATGGTGAATATCGTAGCCACCAAGAATTTCAAGTTCATGCAATTTATCGGCATATACATGTGCCAATGATTCATCAGAACTTTTTTCTAATTCAATTCCTATTTTTTCAATTTCTTTTTCTAAAGCCTGCACTTTTTCAAAAGCGCTTAGAGCAACCGTGAGAATAGAATCTTCTGTATCAAAACTCAACAAATCCTGGTGAAGAAATCCTATGGTTGTCTCTTTTCCTTTTTCTACAGTACCTACAGACGGCAGAAATTGATTGGTTAATACTTTTAATAAGGTTGATTTCCCTGTGCCGTTGTAGCCGATAAGCCCAATTCTTTCATTGGGCTGAATATGCCATGTGGCATCTTTCACAATTACTCTTGCACCAAATTCAAACGTAACGTTCTGTAATCCTAATAACATGTTGAAATAAAAAATAAGAAATTTTAAATAAGGGATAAAAAAGTAAGTGCTACTTTTTTAAATAAGTGTGCAAAATTAAGAAAATAAAGTCATTTTTTATATATCACTCAGGAGAGAAAGCGTTGGAATATTGTTATTTTAACCAATGTCGGTGTTCCTTTTTCTTCAAATTGTCAACTCCCGAAAGTACGCTGCAGTCTGGTCTCCTGGCCAACGGCATAATGCAAATGGCCCTCTCAATTACCTATATAATGTGTTAGCATTTTAATACTATCCAACCATGCAGATAAAACCTCGCAGATGAATAGCAATAATCTTCCTGCTTTTCACATAAATCCGCCTTCATCGGATTTTGATTTATTTGTTGCCATTGGCCGGAAGACTAGACGGCGGCACCCATTGGCGGATTGAAGGCTTTGGAGAATAAAGAAGGAACAGTCGCATTGGCTGAATAAAGATTTGGTTTTACCTAATTCGTTTTGTTGGTGAAGCAGCCGCACTTAGCCTTTGCTCAACACCAACAAAAGCCTAAAAGCTTTGTTCATAAACTGGTTAATTTTAATTTATCCATTAATTAGCTGGATTTTTTTAATAGTGTTACAATTGGGGTCTGATTACAATGAGCTTCCTTTAACTATATCCTCAAACAACTACAAACCTGAAAATACCTTTTCAAAAGTGTTATTTAAGATTACACCGGTAGGCAATTCAAATTCTCTTATAAAATGACCACGTCTTATTAGTCCACGTTCCAGATTGGTCATGTCTCCCTTACGTCTTTGTCTATAGTCAAAAAGCTGTTTATAAAAAATGTCGCTAATAGTAATACAGTATTCGGCTTCTTCGAGCTTAATTGCAACTCGTGCCACAATTTGGCCTTGCGCAAGACGTATGGGGCGTTGAAGAGGTCTAAAACCAGTAAAGTCTGGATCAATTGGCTTTAGATCCCCAGTGATACTAAAACTGTCAGTGGACAAATTTAAGAGTATGTTTTTAGTCTCAATTTCATTTAGAAATCCCTTCTCCAATAAATCAGTATGAAAACACTTTCGCCACGCTATTTTACCATCTCGACTCAAGGAGAAATTACCCACTGTTTGCAATGTCGAATCTTGCGCATTTGATATTGAAAAAATGAAAGAAAATAAAAGTACTAGAAAGCTTAATTTCATAAAATGATTTATTTCGTGTTTTTGTATTTCCATGAATTACTATTTCTTTAACCCCATGTTGGCGCAAGATACTGTCATATATATTAAAGTGCAAAATACAACTTAGTTTTTAGTTATAGCACACCAGATGGTATCACAAAACGCGACAACGCATTTCGAAAAATACCCGATGTCTTCGTCATTTTGTCTCCGAATTAAAAAAACTTTTCGACACTTGGCCCGCAATCCTCGACACTTAGTACGAATTATAAGATAGTTGGACTTTTCTATTTCCTTGTATGATGACTATTTGTCCCCTTATGCCATTTATATTAAAGTGAAACTAATTTTAGGAAGGGTCATGTCTTTGCCGGTCGTTGACATTACCGTCAGGGTCGCTCACATTACCGTCAGGGTCGCTCACATTTCCGTCAAGGCCGCTCACATTACCCTCAAGGTCGTTCACTTTACCTTCATGGTCGTTCACATTAACGTCATGATCGCTCACATTACCGTCAGGATCGTTCACATTACCGTCAGGGTCGTTCACATTTCTGTCAAGGTCACTCACATTACGGTCAGGATCGTTCACATTAACGTCTGGATCGCCCAATTTTTATTGCAAGTCAGGCTCTTATTGTACCTTAAAAGAAAATATTTTTAAAATATTTTTAAAATTATTTTATTATAAATCAATCACTTACGATTAAACTTTCATAAAATTAACATATTTGTCATCAATGTGTAAAATAAAACTTGCACAAATATGTTATATATATGACTTGTATATGACATTTAAATTCATAACATCCAAAAATTAAAAATTATGATTATTAAAATTAAAACATCCAGAATCAAGACAGGTTTTAGTATTTTTACAAATTCTAACCTGTCGGCATTTGTTAATGCAATTATTATTGCACTTACAAATAATGCCAATTTTCCATTAGCCCAAACCCTGCTTCCAAACCTTTCCGCAGCGTTGACCAGCTTCAACATCGCTATGGCCAATGCTGAAACCCGTGATAAGGTAATGATCGGGCTCAGGGATACTGCCAGGATAGATCTTATCGTGCAGCTTACAGAAGTAGCCAGCACTGTAATCTACGAGGCAAAAGGCGATCGGGATAAACTACTCAGCAGCGCTTTTGAACTGTACAAAGACAGTGACGCTTCGCCGCTGGGCCCTGTTTTAGGCTTTAAGCTCATGGATGCCGAAGTTGGCATCGGGCTTAAGCTTAAGTGCGACGGGGTAAAATATAATGTAAGCTACAGTCACCAGATCACTACTGATCCTTTAACAGCCGACAGTACCTGGACGACTATTACCACCACCTCCAAAGAGTACACTTTTGCGAATCTTTCGTCTGGTACCAAGTTCTGGGCCCGGATCATCGCAGTGGGTACTAAAGACCAGGTGTCGTACAGCGAACCTTTGAGTCGTATTACTCAATTAAACATCAACTAAAATACCAACATATACAAGTTACTAAGGGCCGCCCGATGAGGGTGGCTTTTTTTGTTTTTTACCTTTCGGCTTAAGCATAGATATGAGCTAACGCCTTGTACTAATTCTATGAGAAATGAAGGATAATGCTCGCACCAAGACTGGGATTTCAATTCCGGAAAAGCAATTATCTAACATTTATTAGTAACGAACAGTTACAGGTCGGGAAATCTGCATTAGCCGAAACATTTTAATTCAGCGCCACATCAAATTCTACATCTTTTTTTAAAGAATAATTTTTCACCACATTATACAATGTGTCTCTTTCTACGGCTTCGCGCCCGGCCTGGGAAATAAGCATTACCAGTTCATCTGTGCTCATCTTCGGAGTCTGTTCTTCACTTCCGGCCATGGAATAAATTTTGGTGGAATCATCAATGGTTCCATCCATGTCATCTACGCCAAATGATAATGAAAGTTGGGCATTTTGCCTGCCAAGCATCGGCCAATATGCTTTTAAGTGAGGAAAGTTATCCATGTAAATTCTTGCTACTGCATACATCTTCATATCTTCTACAATAGTTGATTCCGGCACGTTGCTCATGTCGTTATTTTTGTTACGGAATTTTAAGGGGATAAAAGTGTTGAATCCATGAGTTTTATCCTGCAGATTTCTAAGCCTGCTCATGTGATCAATGCGATGTGTATAATTTTCTATGTGCCCGTAAAGCATGGTAGCGTTGGTATGCATTCCAAGCGAATGCGCTTCTTCATGAATTTTTAGCCAACCTTCTGCATCTACTTTATCATGGCAGATCTGGCTTCTTATTTCTGCATCAAAAATTTCTGCTCCTCCGCCAGGCATAGATTGTAACCCGGCATCATGTAATTTTTTCATTCCTTCTTTTACAGAAAGTTTTGCTTTCTTAAACATGTAATCAAGTTCGACTGCGGTGAATCCTTTTATATGAAGTTCGGGTCTGTGTTGTTTTATTTGTAAAATAAAATCGCAAAAGAAATCAAGGTTCATTTTTGGATGGACACCACCTACTATGTGAACTTCTGTTACCGGTTTGCCGTCATAACTTTTCACAATGTCCATCATTTGTTCTTTGCTCAATGCCCAGCCTTCGTCGCGATGAGCATACAAGCGTGAGTAAGAACAAAATTCGCAGGAAAACACACAAACATTAGTTGGCTCAATATGAAAATTCCTGTTGAAATAGGTTTTATTACCGTGTTTTTTTTCTCTTATATAATTAGCCAAAGTTGCGCTGAGGCCAAGGCTGGCTTTTTCAAATAGTAAGATGCCTTCCTCATCATTTATTCTTTCATCCGCTACTATTTTTTCTGCGATATTTTTGAATGTTTTCCCTTCGGGTAATACGTTTATTAATTCTAATAATCCTTCTTCTTTATTTGTGTTGATCATTTAGCAAAATTAAGAATTAAGATAGAAGTAGCAATAAGCAGAATATAAGGGGTGGATTTCAAATTGTCGCATAGGCTGGCTGCATGTGGGCCGTGGAGACACCGCCCACGGCGCTCCGCCCCGGTTGGTGTCTCCACCAACCGGCAGCATTACAGTAAAACAACAAATATTCTTGATTTCTCTTTTTACCACTAATTATAATTACACAAATTTAAATGAATAAGAAAAGCTATTACCAGTAAACGAAATAATAAATGGAATTTCATTTTATCAAAAACTTTTGGAAAGTTGGATAGCTGTTTTTTGGTTCGGAAGATTGAAAGAACTTTCCAAAAGTCCATTGACAGCAAACTTTTGCAAAGTTGGGTAACTCTTTTATTTAATTCAAAAGTCTCAAAGAACTTTCCAAAAGTGTCACTATTCCTTTACAATCTTCTGCACTACAGATTTATCAGTGTATTGAAGTTTTAAAAAATAAACTCCTGCCGCCGCATTGCTGAGGTCAACCGGCATTTCAGTATATGCATTACCGTTGTAATTTTGGGACCAGATCAACTGACCAATAGAGTTGTAAATATGGGCACTCTGTAAGGTAACCGGTACCTGGTAATTCCTGATAATAAATTGATCGCGGAAAGGATTGGGATAAATTAAATATCCCTGTTGTTTTAACCGCGGCGGAAGTATGACACCGTAAATATTTATATTATCAATATAAAGGTCATTCTGGTGATTGCTTTTTGCAACAAAATAAACCTGGAAAGGCTGTGTACCTACATAATTAAATAAATTCACGTTTACATTTGCCCATTGATTGGCAGCAGGCACAAATTCTCCTCCCGAAGCATTCGCCGCAGTTTGCAAACCGCTTCCCCAGTTTTTCCAAACGGTTGTAAAAGTTTGCCCGCAATCTGTAGTTACCTGTAATTCCAGCGTGTCGGCGAGGGTTGTAGAAGTTCCTGTGGCATAGGCATAATCAAATGAAACATACATGGAATCATAAGTGGAGGTACCGGATACCACTGAGGACACGAAATTATCGGTAGTACCGGTGGCCGCATAATCATAATTTGGGATTACCATTGAGGCAACGCCGGTTTTTGCAGCTGTGGTTGTTCTTTCCCACGTTATTCCACCGTCCGGGTTTTCCAGCGACCATGTGGCTGGAGGGAAAGTGGTGCCCTCAAAGCCTTCAGTTACAGGAGCCGATACTTGCCCAAGCACAAAAAATGATTTTCTAATCGTATCATTCAAAACATTTTCATCACCCGTACCATCGGATGAAATTGGTTGAGCGCTAAATACAGTAATTGTGTGTTGTCCAAGAGAGGGTGTAAATGTATTTAACGGAACATTCATTTGCGCACCAGGTGCAAGTGAAACACCGGAAACAATAGTTTGAGAAGGAGCTCCATTGTCTATCTCATAAGAAACATTAAAACCCGTAATAGTAGAATATCCTACATTTTGAACGACAGCCATTGGTATCGTAGGTTCTACACATCCGGTTGTAGCCGGAGGATCTACGCTGGTTACGGTGAGATCTCTCGATTTTTCCTGTGTGATATTTATATTATCAATGTAAATATTATTTCCATAGTCACTCACATTCTTAAAAGCAATAATAATATTTCCGGCGCTTAAAATAGATCCATCTATACTAATTTTTTGAGTTTTCCAATCGCCTGCTGCGGGGTTCAAATAGGAATTAGCAGAAGACCCTGCTGTTGCAAGTGCGGCTCCTGCTTCATTAAAATAAGTGGTAAATGTGGCACCGCAATCATTGGAAACCAATACCTGGAGGCTATCATTATATTGAGGATTGGGATAATTTTTATAAGCAAGATCAAAACTGAGAACAACCGGATCAGAGCCAGACAGAACCAGCTTTGGTGTAACTATTTCATCAATTTGTCCTGAAACATTATTATCATAATTATCAATAAAAACAGAATGAGCGCTGTTATTTCCAGGGGTGGTAAGTTGCCAGGTATTATTATTATCAGGATTAATAATGCTCCAACCTACAGGAGGGAATGTACCACTTTCAAAACCCTCTGAAATTGGCAAAGGCACAGGACTTGCAACAGAAAAAGGTACTGTTAAGGTATCATTAGAAGGTACCTGGTCTGCTCCACCTCCATTTTCATTAGCTGTGAAAAATTTGAAAGTATAAGAGCCGGTTCCTGCGGAGATTGCAGGGAAACTTACTACCTGTGTTGCTCCTAATGCCAAATTCGGGCTTAGATTAACTATTACCGGAGCTCCTCCATTTAATCTGTAGCCAACAATTATAGAAGTAATCGTGTTTAACCCATTATTTACAATAAGAACTTTTGGTGTAATACTACCGGCACAGGTTAATGCAGAAGGATGATAAACAGAAGTACAACCTGTGGTTTCATAACCTCCCGGATTTATAGGTAATATAGGAGCGGCATCTCTTGTAATGGCATTTACAGGCGGAGTACTTCCCAATGAAGATAGAAGCCCCGTCCTATAAGTATTGAGAACGTATTCCATGCGCTCCACCTGTTTTTTGGTAAACATACTATAGCAATCATCAAGGGTATAATCCATATAATCCTGGTAAATAATTCCCGGAGCAGTGGATGTGCAGGCATCAGTAACTGTTCCTGAAGGACAATTTGTAGTAGCAATAGCCTGGTTTGGAGTATCTCCAATATCAGCAGGTGTATTTCCCTGACCTGGAGGATTGTATAAAGTGGTGGGTAAAGAATAAGTAGATCCTTCAGTAGTCAATGCACGAAAATCATCTCCAGAACATTCATTGCTTGTATTTTCATCATCGCCCCAAATATGAAACAGCCCAAAATAATGCCCCATTTCATGAACAACAGTACGGGCTTTATTATAATCGCTTATATTACACGAACTGATTCCGAAGCTGATCCAGTTGCAAAAAATTCCATCATCTGCGAGAATTCCGCTGCCGGGTATTTGCGTATATCCCAATTCTCCTGTTTCGCCGGAGGCGACACCCACCCAGATATTTATATAAGAAGTAGGATCCCAGGCATCTGCACCACCTAAAGAAGTTCTCTTTATGGAATCTACATCATTATTAGGATCTGCTGTCGTGGAACTTGATATCCTGTCCACACCGTTGGTAAGAACGCCTGAAGGTGTTCTCTCTGCTAAAACAAATTGTATTAAAGAATGTCCTCTTACTGCCTCAAATGCAGGAGGAACATTAGTACTGTCTGAATTTAATCCGGCAAAATCTGAATTCAGTTCATCTATCTGGGATTTTATTACAGCATCTGTAATGACGTATGGATTGGGAAGTATGATATGAAAAACAACCGGAAGATAAACTATACTTTGTAACCGTGGCGCCACCCGCAGTTGATTTGCAGTAGGAATTTCCCGGGACAATTTTTCGGCCAATGCTTTTCTTTCAGGGTATTTTTTAAACAACATCTGTACTCTTGTCTCGGTAGCACATCTTTGATATTGTTGAGACATAGTCTTTGCCTGAACAGGGAGAGGTTTCTTTTGCGCAAAAGAATTATTAAAAACAAAACATAAAGCGAAAAATAAAAAAGAAATTCGTTTCAAAGCAGAAGTCATTTAGATAATTAAAAATTAAAATGGCTGTTAGATTTTATAATGCAATAGTATGATTTTAAGATGAAATAAAACTTAGCTGAAAAGATTTTATTAATTCTCTTATCTTTCAAAATTATTCAGAATTTTTTTTAAATAAAATTAGATGAAGAATATCAAGTTCCGGCTTATTGTAATGATTTTTTTACAATTCTTTGTGTGGGGCGCGTGGCTTATTACTATTGGCGCGTATTGGTTTCAGACAAAACATTGGTCCAGTACTCAATTTGGCGCCATTTTTTCCACTATGGGAATCGCTTCTTTATTTATGCCTTCTATTGCAGGTATTATTGCCGATAAATGGGTGAACGCTGAAAAGCTATTTGGCGTTTTTCATATCTGTGGGGCTATTGTTCTATTCATCATTCCTATGATCAATGATCCATTTACATTGTTTTGGGTGATGTTGATCAATATGATATTTTACATGCCTACAATTTCATTATCAATTGCTGTTGCCTATTCTGCATTAAAAAGAGAAGGGAAAGATGTTGTGATAGATTATCCTCCAATCAGAGTTTGGGGCACTATCGGATTTATTGTGGCATTATGGGTAGTAAGTTTATTACATTTTGAAACTACTGCAGGGCAATTTTATGTGGCCTCGTGCGCAGCATTGATTCTTGGTTTTTACGGCTTCTCACTTCCCCCCTGCCCTCCTTTGCTTCGCGGCAAACCAAAGAAATCTCTCATTGACTCTTTAGGACTTAACGCATTTGCCTTGTTGAAGAACCGGAAAATGGCCATCTTTTTTACTTTTGCAATGCTTCTTGGCGCCGCACTTCAATTAACGAATGCTTATGGTGACACTTTTCTTCATGACTTTGCAAATGTACCTGCCTACAAAGGAATGATCGCGGTAAGATATCCTGCCATCATTATGTCTATTTCACAGGTTTCTGAAACACTCTTTATCCTGGCGATTCCATTTTTCTTAAAAAGATTTGGAATAAAAAAAGTAATGCTGATGAGCATGCTGGCGTGGTTTATCCGGTTTGGTTTATTTGCCTATGGCAATCCCGGCGATGGACTTTGGATGATTATTCTTTCATGCATTGTGTATGGAATGGCCTTTGATTTTTTCAATATTTCAGGCTCTCTTTTTGTAGAAACACAAAGTGACCCTTCGATAAGAGCCAGTGCACAGGGACTTTTTATGATGATGACCAATGGCATTGGCGCTGTATTGGGAAGTACTATAAGCGGGATTGTGATTGATCAATTTTTTACTTATGCCGATAAAAGTAAAGACTGGCATGGCATCTGGATTTCATTTTCTTTGTATGCCCTAATAGTGGCCATTTTATTTGTTATTCTCTTTAAGCATAAGCATAATCCTGAAGTGATTGAAAAGAAATTAAAAATTAGATGATGTGTTGATGTGCAAATTAGCCAATGTGATAATATAGTAAACAAATAAATAATCCCGATTTCTATTTTAGTTTTAGACCCGGCGACTTGAATTAATAATTGCATTTAACAAAACACTTCTTCAAAATAAACATCTGTAGAATTACGTGTAATCTCTTTGCTGTGAAATGCGTATTGTTCGGGTATTACTTCCTGCAAACTAAAAGATTGGCAATCTTTACTTAATCCTTCAAATACTAAAGTAAACCTGATAAAGTCGTTTACCACAAAATGCTCTGTCCAGTTGGGCATAATAGAAATATTAAACGCCTTAATAAGTCTGCATTTACGGCCATTATTTTCAATCAAAAAGGTGCTTGGCCATATTCTTACTCCACACAATTCCTGAGAAAAAAACCTACAATGCACAATAGTACAGCGTTCTGCCTGGTTCAGCAATAATTCCTTTAAGGCTTTATCTATTTCTGGTTGTGGTTTGGCAATTGGGTTGCTCATTCATTATCATTTTATAAATCATCACAAAATTAAAAGTTTTGTTGATTGGTTTATTGGTTTATTAGTTAAATGGTTAATTGGTTTGTTAGTTAATTGGTTAATTGGGTTATTTGATGAATAAGAATTGCAGTTATTGTTTGTTTACTGTTTCGTTACTGATTACATTCTGAAACCTGAAACCTGGTACCTGATTATTATTATTTTTGCAAGCTATGCCTATCTCACTTTTTAATCCTTTCGAAACTTTGCATTTTGATAATGAAACCTGTTTCTTAAGCGGCAAGGATCTACAATCTGCTGATGAATCAATTTCTGTTTTTCCTGAATGGATACTTGACAGGTTTACATTAAAAGATAAAAAATTCAGGATGCTCGACCAGGTAACCGGCATCCGCTATGGAGAATTAAAATTGCCCTGTTCCCCTGAGGTAAAAAATGCTTTCAATACTTTGGAAGAAGAAATACAAACCGCCTTTACAAATGGGTATGAGGAAATTAAAAAAATTGATGAACAAAAATTGTTCCTGTGGATGGGCAAATTGGTTTATGGGGTTTTGTATAATGATCTTACTTTAGAAATGAGCAGAACAGAGAAAAAAGAAAAGAATTTCAAAATGTCTCCCTTGTTAAGAAAAAGATTCGGGAAGTTTCATTTAATGCTACAATCGTTAATGGTTCCTATGGAATTCAGAGGGCTTAAACCCTGGAGCATCCAGATAGTAAAATTGAAATATTCTAATGATACTTTTAATTACAAAGACGAGCCTATCCGTCTTAATTTTTCGTTGGGCATGAACGGCTTCGGTATCGTTGCCTGCCTTCAGGATAATGGCGCCGTTGGTTTTATGCAACAGGATATTATCCAAAAAATTGCAGAGAAAATATTACACCCTATTCAATTTGAAGAGCTTTGTGCGAGATTTCTTTATGCTAATTATCTTTTAAAAAGTAATCCGCAACATATCATTGAACCAACAAAAGAAAAAATAATTATTGAATCTGTTCCATTAACCGAAACTGCTGACAATCCTTTATTTGACAACTGGGATGATAATATGTTCGCACAGGTATTAGCGGGATATTGGGAGCCATGGGGATTAACAAAAAATGAAATTATTACTTTACCCGATGCACCGATAAGCTTTTTGGAAAACGATTATACTCACGAGTTTATAGAACCTGAGTCAGTTACATTACCTTTTTAAGTTCCGAAAACTTGCTTTAAGCCAATTTTTTGTTTTTAATTTTTTATCCTCATTTCCATAATGATCTTTCTTAAAAGATTATGCTTATTTTTAAAATTGTAACGAGAGATATTTTAATAATAAATTTAAACAGTGGGATTATCAAAACTTAAAAATAATTTCCAATAAATGATGAGAATAACAAAATGATTTTTTCGGATAAACGTTAATTTATAAATCTTAAATCTATTTAATGAAAGCATTGGTAATATCAGGGGGTGGCAGCAAAGGAGCTTTCGCCGGTGGCATAGCGGAATATTTAATTAAAGAATGCGGCAAAAGTTATGACCTCATGGTTGGCTCTTCTGCCGGAAGCCTGCTGATACCTCACCTGGCGATTGGAAATATAGAAAAAATAAAAAAAATATATACTTCAGCCACACAGGAAGATGTATTTAATGTATCTCCTTTTAACATAAAAGATACCAATGGTGGCGGATATTTTAAAAGTCTCAACCAATTCTCTATCGTTCGAAATATATTAAAAGGGCATCTCACATTTGGAGAAAGTGAAAATCTTCGAAAACTAATTTTTAGAAGTCTGACTCCGGAAGATTTTGAGCAGATCAGGTTGCTGAAAAAAAAAGTAATTGTAACTGTATCCAATTTTACCAAACAAAAAGTTGAGTATTTTAATTCTGATGATTGTAACTATGAAGATTTTTGTAACTGGATATGGGCCTCAGCAAACGCGGTTCCGTATATGAGCGTGTATGAACATGACGGATGCCAATATGCAGACGGAGGCTTTGGCAATCACATTCCCATTAATTGCGCTTTAGAAAATGATGTTACAGAAATGGATGTGATCATCCTCGAAAATGAAAACGAAGATCGCATACAACCCATTGCCCGCAATCCCTTTTCATTATTAATGCAAACAATCAGTTTTATGAGCAATCAGATAAGCCTGAAAGACAGGATCATTGGAGAATTGCTCGGGATCAAACGGCAAATTGATATCAATATTTACTTCACTCCAAGACTACTTACTGATAATCCATTTATTTTTAAACCTGAATTATTAACCCAATGGTGGCAGGAAGGCCTCGAATATGCACGCAATAATCACCCGATTTGTTTTTGTAATCATCCTGTGGCTATATCCAAAGGGAAAACAGTGATTTTATGAAATTCAGCCAGGAGCTTTCAGCTATCAGCATTGAGCAGTCAGTAATGAGCTTCCGGCAAAGAAAGAAATAATTGGTATTTCTATTTCCCATTCGTGCCAACAATTTATCTCTAAAACAATTTATCAATTTACATTTGCCGGATGGATATAAATTGTACTGACGATGAACTTTATATTTTTAAACAGGTAGCAGATTCCGGGGCTGAATTGAATATGCCGGTATATATTATTGGGGGATTTGTAAGAGATAAAATATTGAGCCGTTCCACCAAAGACGCTGACATTGTTTGTATCGGCGATGGTATCAAACTAGCTGAAAAAACTGCTCAAAAATTTACCCCAAAACCACACGTAAATTTCTTTAAAAATTTTGGTACAGCACAAATAAAAATAGGTGTCGCCCCAAATCCCGATGCGACAGCTACCGGAAACGAGAAAACTTTTGAAATTGAATTTGTTGGTGCACGCAAAGAAAGCTATAATCACGAAAGTCGCAAACCTGACGTGTTTCCTGGAAATATTGACGAAGACAGAATGCGCAGGGATTTTACGATCAATACCCTTTCCATAAGTCTTAATAAAAAAGATTACGGCAAATTGATTGACCCACTGAAAGGGTATGCAGATATTGAAAATAAAATTATCAGGACCCCGCTGCCTCCCAATCAAACTTTCATAGACGATCCTTTACGTATGATGCGGGCGATCCGTTTTTCAACGCAATTACATTTTACAATTTCCCCTGAAACTTTTGAGGCAATACAGAAAAATGCTGAAAGAATAAAAATTGTAAGTGGCGAAAGAATCATTGATGAGATCAACAAAATTGTGATGACTCAAAAACCATCAACAGGTTTTGATCTTTTATATAAGTCCGGGTTATTAAAAATTATTTTTCCCCAAATGGTTGCGCTGGCAGGCGCTGAATACATTGATGGCAAGGGCCACAAGGATAATTTTTATCACACGCTC
>JGI20206J14855_1000158_pt1 | contig 25388 bp, 24 predicted proteins | sample NGESurdeep092012_6_FD_14855 | JGI IMG/M metagenome (IMG submission 14855) | reverse complement strand
GATAGCTTACGATACTTGCTATTTGTCATCCTATAAAATTAAGGCATAGCCATCACAACATTACCACCGCCCAAGGCGGTGGCTTTTTAAGTTGCAGTAAACAAACAAATAACCTGGATTCTTATTATGTTTATTGCATTTTAATAATCGACTTTTTATTATTACCGGGGATTTTAATTTCTCTAAAACTCATATCCGTTACGCCTTTCAAAACAATAACAGGTAAAATTTTCGCAGTTGGAATTTTTAAATCTGTAATTGATAAATGATTGACATCATCAAATACCATCGCGGGGCGAAAATCAGTTTCTACATATTTCATTTCCACATTTTTTAAATTAATATCACTTGCGTGACGCACATATAATCCCCACGAAGGAAGCTCGCCAAACATACTGTACTCCGGATAATCATGCGGTTTTTCAGGAACATTTTCCAAAGAATCAATTGGAATATAGGCCTTTGATTTTTGGGCGCCTCCGCCATAGCTAACATAAATATTTTCTAAAGAAACATCCTGAACCGGGTGTCCGGGCAAGCCGGTAATGGAAGAGGGCAGAATGTTATGCGGGTAAATATCTTCCGCAACCGGGCCTTCCATTTGATACCCTTTGTCCGGTTTCCCTTCCGGCACTTCAACGTTCATGTTTTTTATTTCAATTCCTTTGATAATTCCGGGCGGCACTTTTTTATTTCTTTGACCCAACCTGATAAAAATAGCACCACCTGTATTTACAGCAGTTACATTATTTACAGAAATATTTTCCATAGTCCCGCCATCTACAATTTCCAAGCCTATTGCCGTTCTATAAGTATCATAAACATAGATGCTATCAATGGAAATATTTTTAAAACCTCCTGCGGAAGCAGTTCCCAATTTAACGGCACTGGCGCTGGAACGGACTTTACAATTTACAATTTTAATATTTTCACACATAGATTCCGGATCTTCTGATTTAAGGCAAATACCATCATCAGCAGAATTGATAAAAGAATTTTTGACAATTACATTTTTACAATCTGTAATATCTATCCCATCATTATTCCAGTAGGTAGTGCTCTCCACGTGAATGCTATCAATTATTAAATCACTACAATTTTTATAAGTCTCCACCCAGCAGGAAGAATTCCTGAGCGTTATATTTTTTACTTCTACATGAGAACAATTTGTCAATTCAATCAATTGAGGGCGAAAATATTCATTAGGCCGTCTTTGATTTCGCGGATCGTTTATCGCTTTATTGTTAATCAGTTTAATTATATTTTTTACCAGTTCACTCCCGTTTCCATCAATCGTTCCCTCCCCTTTTATAGAAATATTCTTTTGTCCTTCGGCTAATATAATTGCATACCATCGATTGTTTCTTTCATAATCGGACAAATACCTGCTCCCCTTCAGAACCGCGCCTTTTTCCAAATAAAGTTCTACGTTATCTTTTAGCCTGATTGAGCCGGTGATATAAATTCCTGTAGGCACCATCACCCGGCCACCACCCTTTGCATAAGCAGCATCAATCGCTTTTTGTATTGAAGTGGTATTTGTGGTTTGGCTGTCTCCGGCTGCGCCAAAAGTTTTTATATTGAAATCCTGCGCATAAATAAAACAGGAACTTAAAATACAGCAAAATAACAGGAAGGTTTTCATTTTCATTTTTGGAATTAGTGATAAATAAATTTTTTTTTACAATAAAGCGGATAGATTGTAATTATTTGAATGGGTGCATTTCAATTTATCGCCTCACTGAATTGATTGTGGGCGGGGAGACACTACCCACGGCGCGCGGCCCCGGCTGGTGTCCCACCAACCGGAATAATTAGTGATGTGTCTGTCTTGTCTTAAACGATTTATTCTATTTTTTTTAAACCAAATATATAATAATCACATTCCTTATCAATTAATTCGCTGAATAAATTTAATCCAGTTTCCATAGTTAATTGTTTTTATCGTTTCGTCATTCGCAAAAAATGAAGAAAGTTCTTTATTTAACCAATTTTCAACATCTTCGTATGTAGTTTCACTTCTTTCAACAGCTGATATAATGTTACTCTGTGTAGTAAAATATAAAGCCAATTGCTTTTTGTTGAATGCAACAGAGTTTGTGAATTTTTCTTCTTTTAATAAATTAAAATTATTTGGATTTAAATTTTCATTTGCCCAGGAGTAACTGTTGTTACGGGGTGGCGAAGGAAATTTTTTTAAATAAACATTCGGGAACCAATTGGTAAAGTTATCGTTACCTACCATTTCAGAAATGAAGTAATTCTCATAAAGTACTAGCCATGATTTATTTTTTAAAAGCCTGCTGGCTTCTGTTAAAAACTTGTCTATATCAAACCAATGAACGCCTGAACTAACTGTAATCATGTCAAAGTAATTATCAGGAAAAGGCTGCTGCTCTGCCGGTGCAATTGAATAATTTATCTTATCAGGTTGTAATGCAAAATTCAACATCTCTTGTGACATATCTGTCCCGTAAACATCGGTTGCAATTTCTAAAAGAGCCGTGGTAGATAATCCTGTACCGCAAGCAATGTCTAAGGCTTTATCAAGTTTATTACCAGTTTGAATATAGTCCCTGATATGCATAATGGTATTGCTGTGGAAGTGGGGCCGTCCTTTTGAATATCTTTCTGCTGCTGTCTTTTGATTAAAATGGTTCATTGTTTAATAGCATATTTTTTAGCAGTGGGGCTACGGTGCGTTTTTACACAATCCCGTAAATAGCATTTGTTTTGCCTGGAATACCGGCCGCTTTCGGGGTCAAATTTATAATTAAAAGCTCATTGTTTTTCCACTGGCATTGCAGGCATTACAGTAAAATAATAAATAAGCACCATTTATATTATAAAATGTATGGTTTTTTTAATAACAGCAAGTCATAAACGAAAATGGGAGAAGATTTTAATAGAAAAACCAAAATCAATTATTAAACTTTTTTACAAAATAAAATTGAAAAACTTTACGCATGTAGGTCATTGATGAGGAAGACTAGTAATTGTCTTCATAAGTGATATGTGAAATTTTAGAAAACGAGAAGGAACAACCGCGAAGGTTGAATTCAATATCTTCATTTCTAAAGTCTCATATAAATGGCTCACTATAATTATCAAGGTACGCTTAAATACAAATACCATTCGGTGGTTTTAGCATAATTCGGTTAATTTTATTTAATAAAACCACTAATACAGAAAATGAAAATAGGCGCAACTATATTTATATTATTTTTTTTCGCTAAAATAACTTTTGCTCAGCTCAATAATTCGAAGCAGGCTGATAACGCCAAACCCTTTGTGCTTGGCGTTATTGATGAAATACAATCAAAGGAATTAGGTGAAAAAAGAATTTTAAATATTTATCTCCCCGAAGAATATAATAAAAATGATACGACCCGATACCCTGTTGTTTATCTTCTCGATGGTTCGTCCGATGAAGATTTTATTCACATTGTCGGTCTATATCAATTCGATGCTTTTCCATGGATAAACCGTGTTCCTGAATCTATTATTGTAGGGATTGCCAATGTTGACAGGAGAAGAGATTTTACATTCCCGACAACAATTGAAGCAGATAAAAAAAATTATCCTACGACTGGCCATTCCAATAAATTTATTGCTTTCATTCAAAACGAATTACAACCATTCATTGAAAAAAAATATCGCACAAATACTTCCAAAACTATTATCGGGGAATCATTGGGAGGCCTCCTGGCGACAGAGATTTTATTAAAAACTCCAACCTTATTTAATAAATATATTATTGTTAGCCCAAGCTTGTGGTGGGACAATGGCTCAATATTAAACCAGCAATCCCAAATTTTACAAAGTACTTTCACTCAAAAAACGGACATCTATATTGGTGTAGGAAAAGAAGGCCTTACCCCAACCGAAATTCCAAGAGTGATGGAAGTGGATGCTAATTTATTAGCTGAAAAAATAAAGAACACGAAGAGCAAAAACGTACATGTTTATTTTGATTATTTACCCCGGGAAAATCATGCAACTATTATGCACCAGGCGGTTTATAATGCATTAAGATTTTTGTCTCCGGCAACAAATGGCAGCAAATAAAAAGAACATCAAAATAATTGATTTCAAAGAAAGTGTCAGCAAACCAACAATTCTTCCTGATTCCTATTTACATAATGATTTATTACGTCTGATTATTATACTGTTTCTTAACAGTTATTGAATGTAATAATTTGGTCATATTTTTTCCGGACATTAAACCTTTATTCATGGTATTGTCAATTATTACAGAAAAATACTTGAAATGGAGTATAACCCGTTTCTAATCTTTCTTATTACTAAATGCTTACTAATATAAAATACAATTGAAAAGATTTATGAAAGAAATTTACCGCTGTCTTTTCGTTTTCGCAGCCTTTTTTTGTTTGTTTCCCAATGTAAAAGCACAGGATTCTACACTAAGCGACCTCTTTCCTCAGGAATCTTATTTTGAAGCCGGTTTAAGTTATCTTAGCAATAGCGTTTACCTTGGCAGGCACGATTCGTCGAGGATTCCTTACCTGACGCCGTCTTTTAGCTATTACAATAAATCCGGTTTCTATGCAAGCGGTTACGTTTCTTACTTAAATAGCACAGGAATTAGCCGTATTGATCATGTTGAATTTGATGCAGGATATATTTTTACTGCGCATAAGTTTTCTGGAGAGGTTTATGCTGCAAAAGATTTTTACAATAGCAAAAGCATAAATGTGAAATCAGAAACTGAAGGCAGTTTGAATGGATCGTTGTCATACGACTTTGGTTTTATCGAACCTGTGTTGAAAGAAGGAATCGTTATTGAAAAAACAAATGATTATTACGCAGAAGTTGGCCTGGAACATTCTTTTTTTTTGGCGGATGACAATTTTGAAATTACACCTACTTTTTTCATAAATGCAAGCACACAAAATTATTACAACTTGTATTATACCAAAAGAAAGTACTCAGCAAAAAATACAAACCGAAGAGGTCCCGGCACTATCATAAAGGCATACCTTCCTAATGCTTCTGAATTTAAAATAATGGATTACGAATTCAGTTTACCACTTGATTATTCTGCAGGGAAATTTATTTTTGATCTAAATCCCACGCTTGCAGATCCTGTGAATCCTAATATAGTAGTGACTACTACTACCCCTCCTTCAGGCATTTCCACAACCAAAACCAGGACGGAAAAATTAAGCAGCATCTTCTACTGGTCTGCCTCGATAACATATAGCTTCTAATTAAAAATTATTTCAAAAAAATATATTTTAACAGCTATGCATAGCGAATATGTATAGTTGTTTTGTTTACCCACTTTTCGATTTTCTTGCTTTGCCATACTTCTGTCATTTTTTAAATTTAGATTAAACAAAGTTTATAAATGTCAATCTTATATACCGATAATCATTCATAAATTAAAAAAAAAACATGAAAAAAGTAATTTTAACTCTATTTGTTGGCCTGCTTACTGCAGGAGCGTTTGCACAAACAACATCAACCGCAGCCACCACAGACAAACACCAGGACTCGAAAGATTTAAGAAAGGATGTAAGAGACGTACGCCATGATAAAAGATTAAAAGCTTACGAATTAAAACATGGAGATAAAAGTGAAGCCAAAGCAGAAACAAAAGATATCAAAGGTGATAAAAAGGACATCAAAGGTGATGTGAAAGACTTAAAGCAGGATGGAGTAAAGCATCCGCTGAAGCGCGCCGACAGGCAAATTCACAGGCAGAATATGCGCCGCGGACATTAAAAAAACAATCCTTAATGGGTAAGTAATTTTAGCATTTTCATAAAATAAAAAATGAAGGTTGTCTTGCGGGACAACCTTTTTTAATAATAGAATAATGATGAAAAACCGAACCTAAGCACTCCCAGTAAAAAGATTTCAGTTTTGTCACCCGGGAAGCAGGTTGTCATTCCAATCTTTAATGACAAATGATTTTACAAGTCCTTCGAGTATGAATGGATCTTCCAATACAAATTGTTCCGCTGCTGAACGGCTTTTGAATATTGCCATATTTCCTCTATCCATAAAAGGTCCGATACCAATAACCTCCCCTCTTTCAATATACTTATCTGCAACAACCTTATGTCTTGGATAAACAGCCATTATTTTTTCCATTGTGGCTCCGGATGATTCGCCAATTACTACTGTTTTCATAATATCTTTTTAAAAATTTTAAAGCTTTTTATTTTTTAATAAATCTATTTTTGATAACAGTAAAGCATAAACGGAAATAAGATTTTAAAAGAAACCACACTTCTTCAGTAAAATTTAATTTCCCAATTGGAAACTTTATGCACCCAAAGGTTTAGAAATTGAAATCATATCAAAAAGAACTTCAGAAAAAAAATATTACTTTAATACTTCTGAAAGTTTATTCTCCAGTGCATCACCCCGCAGGTTATGCGCTATAATAGTGCCATTAGGATCCACAAGAAAGTTAGCCGGTATTGCATTAACTCCATATTCACCGGCTGCTGCATTTTTCCAGCCTTTCACATCGGATACTTCTGTCCAGGTAAGATGATCATGATCAATAGCTTTCTTCCAGGCCAAAGTGTCTTCATCCAGGGATACACCAAGCATAGTAAAGTTCTTATCCTTATATTCATTATAGGCTTTCACAACATTTGGATTTTCTGCACGGCAGGGGCCGCACCAGCTTGCCCAGAAGTCCACCAGCACATACTTACCTTTGAAATCTGATAAGCTTACCGGCTTCCCATTTACATCATCCTGGGTAAATGCAGAAGCAGGTTGCCCTACAGAAGTTTTTTTCATGATAGCAAGATAATCAGCCAGCTTCTTGCCAGAGTGTGAATTTTGCACCGAAGTATCAAGTCCGGTAAACATATTTTCCAAATCAGAATAGGGGGTGCTGTAAGTCATACCCTGCAATTCATTCAGGCTTACGAAACTTTTAGGATTATTTGCAATAAATAATTTCGTTTTCTCCTCATTTTGTTTATCTAAGGTATCTATCTGACCTTCCAGCTTAGCTAAAGTGGCTGTATCATTATTTTTTTGTGCCATGGCATACTGCTTATACAGACCGCCTTCCTGGTCTGTAATGTTTTTAACGGATGCCTGGTAATTTTCATATTCATTTTGTGATTGAGAACCAGTTACTGAAGCCTTATTCATAGAATCGGCCACACCCTTTATATTAATATCTGCATTTTCCAAAAAAAACTGGACATATCCTTTATCATTTTTTAGGTAAATAACAGCCATTTCCGGGTTAGCAACTTTTCCTTTAAAAGTAAACTTGCCATCCGCTACTGCAGACGAATCCCTATGCACGGAATCTATCCCCCGCCATTGGAAAAAAACATAGGGATCTTTTAATCCCTGGATATTTCCATTAACGGTGAAACTATCTTTAGGCGCTTGATTGCAGGAAAAGAATGCAAGAATAATAATGGATAAAAGGAAAATCGATTTTTTCATTTTTACTAAATTTTAATTTATATGGTTATTTGAAAACAAAATTTTGTGTTTCTATTAATTCAATCCTTCCGGAATCTTTTGATCTTAAACTGCCGACCTTTATGCAAACCTTCTAATGATGTTATCAACAGGATCAATTAAAACAAAGGAATTCACGAACCTTGTAAAATTAATATAAATCCGGATAAGTACTGTCAATCATGTCCAGGCAATTTTGAAATGCTGCTACGATGGTGTGTTTGATGTTCAAAGGCTGCTTCACCGTTTTTATTTCATTAATTCCATTAATTTTCCAGGTTTTGCTAATGAGCGAAATCCAAACTGTTCATATAAACCGTGAGCGTCACTTGTCGCAAGTCTCCAAACCTTGATGTTTTTCAGGTTGTCAAATTCCATTATATACTTCATTAATTTTTTTGAATAACCTTTACCCCGATGAATTTCCTGAATGAATAAGTCCATTATATATGCAAATTGTCCATAGTCAGTAACAATACGGGCAAAACCAATTTGTTTGCCTAGAAGGTACACTCCAAAATTCAATGAATTATCTATACAGGTTTGCATTGTTTCTACTGTTCTACCTTTAGCCCAATATGAATTTGAAATAAACTCATGTATAAAGTTTATTTCGAGTTGATTTTTGTCTGTATTTATTTCTATTTTGTTCATATAGTCTGATATGGATTATCCGTCGTCATAGCGTGGCCACTAACGGCAGTTCGTCTAAGAACTTATTTTGTTCTTCAAATATAATTCAATTAGAGGCGATGTTACCCTACAGGTAAAATATTTTGAGAAAGCATTTTATAAAAAGTGACGTAAACAATGATAAAAGAGAAAAGTTTTTCCCTGCTTTATTTAAATAAAAAAATGTTCCCTTTTTGGAACATCCTTTTAAATCACCCCAGTAAATAATTAAGCAGTTGGTTTTTGATCGTAGTGACCTATTGTTAAATATTGTTTTTGTTTTTTACAATTTTTCGTTTTGGAAACTTTTTTTTCGCTTTCTGATACAAAGATGCAACGAATTTGCAAGTGTCACCCTTTGATTTCGTTGAATCAATTTATTCTTTCGGTGAAATGCATGATTTAGTCGTTTTCTTTTTTTCTATTTTTGTGTAACAGGGAGTAATAAACGAAATAGGATTGGATTGAAGCGCAGGCATTGCTACTTCACCCAATCTTTACTACAAAGCTTGCGATAAGATAGGGACACCACCAAATTGAAATACTTTTGGTAGTTTTACTATCGAAACCTTTTTTTATCATTCTTTTCAAAGTAAAATTTATGAAGACGGCATTGTTTGCAACACTTTTTATTGCTGCTTTATCTTCGTGTAAGATGATCATCGGAAATGGTAACGTGCAAAAAGAAACACGTAATCCCGGCATTTTTACCAAAGTGCATTCCTCTGGTTCAGCAGATGTTGAAATAACTCCCGGAAGCAATTGCGCAGTAACTGTGGAAGACGATCAAAACTTATTACCTTACCTGGAAACAGATGTTGAAAATGGAACTTTAAATATTCATTACCGCAATGGAGTTTCTGTATCCGATGACCACGCAAAAATTTACATTACGGCTCCCACCTTATCTGAAGTATCTACTTCTGGTACTTCTAACATAACGGTATCGGGTATTTTGAAGAATAGCGACAAAATTTCGTTCAACACAAGCGGCGCCGGAGATATTGATGCCGGGGTGGAGTCTCCCGCTGTTTCGGTGACAATATCCGGCGTAGGCGCTGTAAAACTTAGTGGCCATACCAAGGATTTTGATTGCCATATCTCAGGCGTTGGGAAGGCAGCATGCGGTAACCTTGAAAGTGAAAACACTAACGTCAGTGTATCGGGTGTTGGTGATGCCCATGTATTCGCAAGTGTTCATCTTAGTGCAACGGTTTCCGGTACCGGAAGTATCTACTATCGCGGTAATCCGCAAAATCCGGAAATTCACACATCAGGTGTGGGAAGTATAAAGCCTGAGAATTGAGTGACTGGCGTTCCGGGGACTCACAACGATTGGCATATTCAAGTTTAAGGATAGGACTTTTGTTTAGTTCGTTTTGCTGGCGAAGCGGCTGCACTTATTCCCCTATCAATACCAACAAAAACCTTTCCCGTTTTTACAAGACCAACAACGGAAGGCATAGCCGGGTTTTCACAAAACAATAACAGCTTACCTGCATTAATAATTTAAATTTGTATCCTTCGAACTTTATTTTTGAAGTTCAAAAACCTCTCTTTCATTTCTATAACCAATGCCGATCTTATGCTCAGAAATTATATGGTAATTGCATGGAGGAGTTTAAAAAGAAATCCTGTTTTTTCAGTGATCAATATTACAGGTCTTGCAATAGGATTGGCTGTGTGCATGCTGATCCTTGAATACGTGAAACATGAAAACAGCTATGACAGCTTTCACGATAACTCCAGCAGAATTTTCTGGGTGCAGACCAAAGTAAAAATCCAAAGTGATTCGTTCTACACGTCGACAATCGATTATAAATTGGCTTTACAGGCAAAGCAGCAGGGGCCTTTTATAGAAAACTATGTTCGCATCAGGAAGGAAGATGCTGACGCTATTATACAAAACCAGGCTTCCCCCTCACTGAAATTTGCTGAACCCAAATTTATTTTTACAGACAGTAATTTTTTCAGCTTCTTTTCATTCCGGTTACTGCGGGGTACGAAGGAGGATGTTTTAAAAAGTCCTTCCTCCATTGTTATCTCTAAACATGCCGCAGAAAAATATTTTGGAAATACAGACCCGGTAGGTAAAATACTGCGCTATAATAATTCTTATAACTTCATGGTAAGCGGCGTAGCAGAAAATCCGCCTTCCAATTCCAGTATAGTTTACGATTTTGTAGCACCCGCAGCAGCCCTTTTGGACATGAAGAATGAAAAGGGTGAATTACCTGGTGATGAAAGCGGCTTTACAGCTTACTTCTTATTGAAACACCGGGCTGATGCTGCCAAACTTGAAGCATCCCTGCAACAACTGGACAAAGAAAGGCAGGCAGCCACGGGAGTGCCTATACGCTATATTGCGAAATCCTTAACCTCAACTCATCTGAACGCCAGCGGGACTGATGCTTCCAATACAAAATATTTAAAAGTTTTCCCTTTTGTGGCAGGCCTTATTTTACTGCTGGCGTTGCTTAACTATGTAAGTCTTTCTACCGCAGGGGCTACGGTACGTGCCAAAGAAATTGGCGTTCGAAAGATGATGGGGGCCTCCCGTAAAACAATAGCTGTGCAGTTTTTTGCCGAGTCTGCACTTTTCACCGCCATCTCTTTTCTACTAGGGTACGTATTTTGCTTGCTGTTGCAGCCCGTATTTTTTAATTTCCTGCAGATTGATATTGATCATTCCTTTCTGTACAATTCTTATTTGCTGCTGTCGTTTGCAGGTTTGTTTATCATCAGTGTTTTGCTGGCGGCCACCTATCCATCCATCCTTTTATCGGCCTATAAACCAGTAATGGTTTTATACGGCAAGTTCAGCAAACGGGCAGGTGGCGTTAGCGTAAGAAATTTTTTTACAGTTTTCCAGTTTACTATTTCCATTGTGCTTATTATCTGTTCGCTTGTTATAAGCAGGCAAATTTATTTTTTACAGCACACTGATACTGGTGTAAATCGCAGCAATATTGTTATGATACCGTTTACACAGGCAGTGGGCAAGCACTATCCGGCTTTCAAAAAGGCTAACCAGTCACTTGCTGCTGTAGAGCAGGTAAGTGCTGCGCAGTACGCTATGTATAAAGGATATAACATCAGCGTTATAAAACCCAAAACGGGAAACGGCTTCATCACCTATCCACACCTTATTGTTGATGATAACTTTATCACGATGCTCGGCCTTAAATGGAAATACGCTCCTGCAGATCCACAATATTATGTGCAGAAAAATGCAACAATAATTAACGAGGCGGCTGCAGAAAAATTTGCTCTCGGCACATATCCCATTAATAAATCGGTGGAAGGTGCATTCACGGTAACGGGGGTACTGAAGGATTTCAATTACGAATCATTGCAGAGCAAGATCGGGCCTATGGTAATTTCCTTTACACAAGACAATGATTCCGCCGGGACATGGGCTCAGGGCGGTGGCTGTTTTTTTGCCAAAATAAAACCCGGGGCCAAAACAGCTGATGTGTTACAACTGATGAAAAATATTTATGAAAAGTACGACGGTGATAAACCATTTGAATATACTTTCATGGATGAAACCTTCGACGCCATGTATAAAGCAGAAGACAGGCTTTCTAAAATATTTTCGGTATTTACCCTATTTACACTTTTTATAGCCTGCCTTGGATTATTTGGGTTGAGCACCTTTGTTGCAATGCAGCGCACTAAAGAAATAGGGATTCGTAAAGTGCTGGGCGCAACGGTTACCAATATCGCGGTCTTATTGTCAAGAGATTTTGTAAAGTTAGTAATGATCGCAATGGTTATAGCTTCTCCATTGGCATGGTGGGCTGTACACAATTGGCTGCAGGGCTTTGCTTACAGGGTAAATATTGGCTGGGAAGTATTTGCAGTTACTGCAGTGGCAGCAGTAGCTATTGCTTTGGCGACGATTGGTTATCGTGCAGTTCGCGCCGCTATCGCCAATCCGGTAGAGAGTTTAAGGACAGAATAGTTGACGGGTGTTCATCTTACTGCATCGGTTTCCGGTACCGGAAGTATCTACTATCGCGGTAATCCGCAAAATCCGGAAATTCATACATCAGGTGTGGGAAGTATAAAGCCTGAAAATTGAGTAACTGGTGTTCCAGGTGCTCACAGCGCAACTTTTAAAAAAGTCAGGCTTTGAGTAGAAACACTGTCAGGCATTAATTAGCTGAAAATATCAAATTATGTGTTTAATTCTAAAAGATTAAAACTTTCATCATGCGATTGGTGCTTTATATATTCTCTTTTATGGGTATTTATATCCTCCTGGTTTCTGCAACGATTGCAAAAAAAGATGCGACTATCGCTGACAGGCAAAATATTATTATGACTGAACATAGTAGCTCCTCAGTGGTGAAGGTTCATAAGCTCAATTTTTTTCAAAGGACCATTTTGAAGTTTTTATTAAAAGATAAAAAGTTGAAAAAAAGCATTGATGCTGATAAACTTGCCTCAACTTCTCTATGGCTTGGTATTGCGGCTTATGCTTTTATATTACTGGCATTATTGTTACCCTATTTAATCTTCGCCTCTTTACCGGCTGCAATTACAGCAATAACAACGGGACGCAGCGCCCTCCGAAATAAAACTTCATTGGTTAGAAAAGCTAAAACAGGCAAAGCACTTGGTTTAGGAGCACTTATTGTATTTGGCCTCTTACTGGTGGTTGTGGTAACAATATTAGCAACATTGGGAAGTTCCACTCTCTAAAAGTATATATCCACAGAGACTTTAATGATGGTATCACCAACGGCTGAACTTAATATCTTTATACTTCTCAGGTTTCAATAACGCTTTCGTCCAGTAAATAAATCGTTTTTATATTTTTATTGTTGTGTAACTGTGAATGATAAACGAAAATATAACTGTCCACAGTAATTGAGAAAATGCTATTGATGCTGGTTCGTTGTTTCTTAATTTTCCACTTTTTTATTATTATAATAATATTTTGCAAATAAGGCAATTGGTAAGCCAATACAGATAAAAAGAATGGATATTGCGATTATCGCTTTAACTAAAATAAATGGTGGCGTTTGTAATTTGCTCATTGGAATGATTACTCTGGTAGTTACTGCCCAGGCAATTAATGCTATCAATAATGAGCTTTGTAAAATGCTTTTATGCAATAATTTGATCTTTGGATAAACAAGGAAATACGTTACAGTACAGGCAAATGCGATAAATAAGTGAATGATTAACCCAATTACTACGTAGCCAAAGCCACCGGAAAAAGCATCTTTCCCAAATAACCCACTGGCGATATATTTTAATATTATATCAGGTGCCGGACCTTTTGCAAGATAAACCTGAATAGAGTTGGCCGTTATATCTAAAGCTCCTGCAATAACTGTTGTTTTAAAGATTTGTTTCCACATATAATATTTGTCTTTAATTTTGACTTGTTTGCTTTTATTACCTAATTATAATTTAGCCCAAAATTTTTTCTGTTTTAGATAAAAAATTGTCTATTGCGGCAGTTCTATCTATGTCAGTTCTATTTGCCAATACATCCTTCTATTTTTTATTACTCCTTATAAGTCTTCGGGGGAGTTTAAACTAAACTACTAAAGGCCGCCTGTAAAGAAAGATATAAATCGTTTTTCTATTTTTATTGTTGTGTAACTGGTAATGATAAACGAAAATAGAATTAGATTGAAGCACAAGCATGGCTACCTCACAGAATCTTTGCTACAAAGGTTGCGCTAAGGTGCGTTCGTTATTCTTTTTAATTGTCTGTTTTAATAGACTTGTGAATGATTGCAGAAGGATTGAATCCTTTAACTATCAGCCATATTGATAAGAAAATTTCAAATAAACCTCCTGGAATATCTAAAAGGACATCAACACTATATCCAAAAAGCGCTAAAATAGTTCCTAATATAAAAATCATATATCCTATAAAACCCCAGACTGACATCGGTCGTGGAACGAGCTTTGATTGATACAGCAAATAACAAAACATCAGTCCACCTAAACCCCATATAGCCATGGCAATCTGGTAAGAAAAAAAATCTCCTTTTTTACAAAGAAGACTCAAGGTCTGAAAATAAGAAGTTTCGCCAGAGCCTGCTTTTATAAATTCATCGGCTAAGGGAATTAATAATAGTAAGAAAATTGCCCCGACTATAAGCATTACAGTCGCTGTTATGGCTGCACCTAAATAACCATAAGTGATAGTTTTGTTATATTGTTTTAATATTGGAACCATAATTACAGCTAACCCAATATTTAGAAAAGCAAATACAGCCATCAGTATTGCTGCGTAAAAAATCACTTGCGTTTTATGTGCATAAACATTAGAAAGACCATCTGGAGAGTTTATAATAGAGTTTACAAGGCTAAAACCTAGTCCATAGGATAGATAACCTAAAAGAAAAAATACTCCAAAAGTTCTTGCGGCAATTTTGTTTGATTTTATCTTGTCATTCATATCATTGTTCAGCTAATTCTTTCAGTTTTTTGTTCATTAAATTAAAACCATTAAACGTATTCACGTCAAGCATTTTTTTAAATAAAGGAACAAGTATTCCTCTAAATTTTTCAACTTGTTTAAACGTTGTTGTCCCGTTTCCATTGTAGATAAGTTCAAATTTATGTTCTCCGTCAAAGAGTCCGGGAAACAATAAATGACCACTCCAACGTAACTCCTTATTGGTTTCGAAGACAAGAACTTTAGGTTTAAAAGTCATTCCTTTAGCTCCGGGAGGCTCAAGCCTTGCAGTTATTTTATTTCCCACCAAAACATTTCCTGTAATTGATTTAATAAAGGGATTCCAATTAGGATATTTGTCAAAGTCAGTAAGAATACTCCAAACCTTTTCTGGCATCGCATTTATTAATATTTCTGACTTAATTTCTTTAGCCATAATTATATTATTTTTTGCTCTTAATCTAATCGGTTTTCAGTATCCCGTTTATTTTTAATTTGTCAAAGTTAATTTCTTTTAGTCGGTTTCAATTTATAACATGTCCTTTCAACTTTGCACGTAACGGCTACGCATTTGTGCAGGACAGGAATTAGAATTCCTCTCTGCCGGAACCGTTTCCAAATTTATAATTAAAATTTCATTGTTACTACTATCGCTGAACAAAGTTTTTCAGCCCGGAGTCCCCGAATTAGCAGATCATTCGCTACCGGGGCCAGTAAACCAGGAAATAAATCGTTTTTCTATTTTTATTGTTGTGTAACCGGGAATGATAAACGAAAATATAATTGGATTGAAGCACAAGCATGGCTACCTCACAGAATCTTTGCTACAAAGCTTGCACTAAGATGGGGCACATTTGAAAATTGCTACAGTGTATTTGTCCACTCACTAAATTCTTTAAGCATTCGCATGTGAGCATATATTCCTGCAAAAAGTCCAAGTAATTCATAATTATCCTCTATGCCGACCTCTTTGCCTATTTTTTTGAGGTAGTTACCTAAAATTTTTATTTCGTCTGGGTGTGCATAAAAACCTCCTTGCCCGAGAGTGCTGAACCGTTCTAAAAATACTTTTGTTATTTGTTGAATATCTTTCATAATATGTTGGCATTAGTAATTAAAAATTATCTTAAAATGGAATTTTTAAACTTTCGTGTGTTCATGGGCATGAAGCACAAAGTCCATGGTCTTGGATGGCGGGGAATTTATATTCTTTATTCCGAACGTCAGCCAATAAAGTTACCAAAGTTGAAATTAAGAATAAAAAGTTGAGTAAAGAAATTTCAGTCAGGGCTACCGATAATAGTAGTACAAAAGCTGATGAAATGCACATCAGCCCTACTATTGCTATTGCGGATGTTATCGGCTGCCTTTAGTTATTTCACTAATTGCCAAATAGTAATTATCACAGCAATAATCCCAGCGATGGCAGCCAAAAATTGAAATGTACTGTCATGAGTTGTTCTATGCCAATGTCCCTTTAAGGTTATTGAAACAGATTTTTTATCTAACCTTTCTTTCGCATATCCTTTGTCGCAAAGGGCTGAGATTGTAGTTAATATTTTTTCTTGCTTTATATTGTCAATATTTTGGTCATTCCATATTTCTTCTAAATCTAAAATTGACCGTTTCCTCGAAAGTATATATAACAATGTGTCTTCGTTAATATCGTTGGTATAAAATAATCTGTCTAAAGTTGTTAACTCATTTCTGAATGTCATGTGTGGAAACTATTTATCAAATCTTCTAAGTAAATCAAAAGCCTAACTTAATTAAGGTGAGTGCCACGATTGCGCAACTTCTATCGTTCAATAGAATTTCTGCAGCCGCGACTATTGCTGAAGCATGCACCAATTCTTTTAGACAGCACTTCAGTTCCGCTTATATACAGAATGCTATCGGCTGCCTTTTCAGTGTCGCTCTTGTTAAAAATTTAATCTCACCGTCTCTTAATCAATTTCAATTTTCTCTCTTTGTCTTCATCGCTCCTTTTCTGCAAAAATGCTTTTGATTCAAGAGATGAAGCATTTATTATTCTCTCTTTGTCTTCCAATTCCATATCAAAATCCATTTGTGCGCCATCTAAAGATGTTTGAAAGAGTCCAAGTATTCCATTCTTCGATAGATTATTCTTTTTTGCAGATTCATTATAAATTCTATTCATTTCATTATTTACTTGAGAAAGTTCAATTGCTTTGATTAGATCGGCTATTTGTCCTTCATAATCTAAAGTTGCATTTTTTGAAATTGACCGACAAAAATAAATATTGCAATCGTTTGGTGAAAGTGAAATTGCTTTATTAAAATCTTCAATTGCCTCATAATGATAATCCAACTCTTGTAAACATCCTGCACGTAAATTAAAAACATTTTCTTCAAATCCATTTGCAATTGCTTTGTCAAAATATTGTAATCCTTCATTAGGTAATCTTTTAATAAAATAAAATTCTTTTCCCAGTTCAAAGAAACGATGACCCTCAATCCAATTCTTGCCAGTTTCTGAAGGATTTGATGATTTATTTTTAAATAAGTTTGAGAACCACTTCATTTAATTATTTTTAACTCCCGTATTACTTTTCGAATTACTTTGCTCAGAATTAGGTTCTGACTAACGTTTACGCATTTATGCAGAACTGGAATTTAGAATTCATTCTGCCCGAACCGTTTCCAAATTTATAATTAAAATTTCATTGTTGCTACTATCGCTGAACAAAGTCTTTTCAGTCCGGAGTCTCTAAATTAGCGGATCATTCACTACCGGGGGCCAGCAAACCAGGAAATAAATCGTTTTCCTATTTTTATTGTTGTGTAACTGGGAATGATAAGCGAAAATAGGATTCGGTTGAAGCACAAGCATGGCTGCCTCACCGAATCATTGCTACAAAGCTTACACTAAGAAGGGGTTGCCTGTAATAGTCGAGAATATCTTGTGTTAGATGTAGTGTCAATTTGTTTCAACTACTTTTTTAAGTGTCACCAAAATTGGTTTTAGCGATATTGGTGTAAAACCACCTGGTCTGTTGTCCTCTTGAATAATTTCAACTTTTGTTTGTCCGTGGTCCGAAGTCAAAACATAACTTGTTACAGAATAGTTTTCAATCATGTCTTCAAGGCCTGGTCGTGGAGTAAACAAATTATATTTTATCAATTCGTTTGGTCGCACTTCTAAAACTGTTCCCCGCTGCTCAAAGAGTTTTCCGTCTGCGTTATTCGTAAATTTTATTTCACTACCTGTCGTCCAATCTGTTGTCAGCACTCTGTCGTATTGCCAAAGTTTTATAAGTTCGGGTTTTGTCAATGCGGCAAAAACTTTCTGAGTTGATGCGTTAATTTTTATGTCTGCAATATGTGTCGCCATAAATTTGTTTTATAAATACTGTTTTAATCATACTTAAATGCTCGTCAGCTTCAAGTTAGGACTGCCCAGTAGCAGTGCCGCCATCACAATATTACTCGAAACCATTCAAAAACCCACCATCGATTATCAACATCCTTCTGTTGCTTTTCTGTATTATAGTAGCGCCAATACAAATTTAAAACCACAGCAAACCAACAAATTGCAATGATTATTATTTTGATGAATTTAAAAATGGAAAGAAGTAAATTAATTTCGTTGCCCAGGAGCCCAGACTGAATTAACTTTTAATAGGAACACCAACATCGGTTACAATTAGTTTTTTCATTTTCTGCACTTTTCTTTTTCTCAGACAGTGATTAGATCTCTAATTTGTCCGTAGTTGCAAACATACGGACAGCAGCTCTTTTATTATTTGAACATTCTCAGGATAGCTGGGGGGTCTTTTCCTTATTCAACTTTTTGCCAAATTAGTTCGTATCGTTCAGAACCAATCAAAGATGTTCTAAGTATAAGCTGGTTGTTTTTAAATTCATAATATCTTTTTTGGTCTTGGTTTACCCAATTTGGAAAAGAACATGCTATAAGGTGATGTATCACTATATTAGAATCAGGTATAACCCTATATGTCCCATAATATGCAATAAACCCATAATAAGCCGGTAAAATTTCTTCTGGTGTCCCTTGAAGCAGATTAGTTGACGCAAACTTTTTAATTCCTGGTTTCATGATTTCCACCATCATATTTCCTTTTTCGTCATAAAGTAATTGTCCAATCGGCTTTTCTCCATAGGGATAATTTATTTTTCCGTCTTTCTGTGTGGCGACACATTTTTCTAATGTCCATGTGCCAACAAAGTCATTTGAGATCATATTATGTTCATTTTGGAATGAAGTGAGAAAAATGCAAAAGACAATAGCGGTCAAAATATTTTTCATAAAAAAAATTTTTCTGTGCGGAAAGAACAGTCGAATAAATGGTCGACCCATTTGCAGCCAACGGCTACGCATTTATGCAGGACCGGAATTAGAATTCCTTCTGCCGAAACCGTTGCCAAATTTATAATTAAAAGTTCATTGTTACTACTATCGCTTAATAAAGTTTCTTCAGCCCGGAGACCCTCAATTAGCAGATCATTCACTACCGGGGCCAGTAAACCAGGAAATAAATCGTTTTCCTATTTTTATTTTTGTGTGACTGTGAATGATAAACGAAAATAAAATTGGATTGAAGCACAAGCATGGCTACCTCACCCAATCTTTGCTACAAAGCTTGCGCTAAAATGGGAATGTTTGCGCTAACAAAAAAGCTCAACCTTGGACGAAATGAGCTATCAGGATCTGCACAGCTATTCCTTTTAGAAAGCTATTTATTCTTTTATATTTGATTTGACCTCTTTAATTTTCTTTCTATTCCCCAATATGATTATTGTTGCTATAGCACCCATAATAAAACCTAGCGCAATAAGGTATGTATAACTTCTTGAGAAATCATGGGTACTTGAAACACTATCCAAAGTCCTTAGATGATAGGTGGGTATAAGCGAACTGAACAAATATGTTTGTGCTAAAACAATAAAGCAGGTAAAGGTTAACAAGATGAAACTATGTTTAACAGTGAACCTGAATAATTTCGATTCCTTACCCACCAGGTTACCGGCTGCTGCAGCAACCGCAATGGACGATGGAGAGATCATTTTACCAATAACTCCTCCTGAAGTGTTAGCGGCAACAGTTAATACCGGGTTTATCCCGATAGAAGTGGCAGTAGCGCTTTGAAGCTTGCCAAATAATGCATTGGAAGAAGTATCCGAGCCTGTAATAAATACACCCAGCCATCCAAGAACAGGTGCGAAGAAAGGAAATAAGTAGCCGGTCTTTGCAAGTGCCTGGGCTACTGTTAAAATAATTCCTGAATCATTTACAAGAGAAGCAAAAGCCAATATGGAGGCTATAGTTATGATTGGATATAGAAGTTGCTTCAAGGTTGCTAAGAATACCTTCGCACCACTTTTAAAACTCAATCCTATCAATGGAATTGCTATGATAGCTGATAAAAAAATGGCAGTTCCCGCTGCAGATAGATAATTAAATTTAAAAACATGTGGTATTAATTTACCATCTACACCTATAATAGCATTATGAATTCCGGGAAATTGAAACACTACTTGCCCGAAAGAATTTAAAAATTCTTTTATTGGCTGCAATCCCCATGATATTATCATGATGGTTAAAATAATAAATGGCGACCAGGCTCTAACCAATTGAGCCGTTGAATGTTTAGTCTCCTCATTAATTAAATGCGGCGCTTCATTGGCAAACCTCCAGGTATTTTTCGGTTTCCAAAATTTTATGAAAACCATCAGGCATACAATAGAACCAATTCCGGCAAGAATATCGGGCAGGGATGGACCTAGAAAATTAGAACATGCCCATTGAATTAATGCAAAAGATAATCCGGATACCAATACAGCAGGGAAAACTTCGCGTGTTTTTTTTATTCCACACATCAAAACTACCAGGTAAAATGGAAGTATTAAAGATACTATCGGAAGTGTTCTTCCAACCATTTGTGAAATAGCCATTTCAGGAATTGATGTTACCTGGGATGCAACGGTAATAGGAATTCCAATAGAACCAAATGCAACAGGAGCGGTATTAGCTATAAGGCATATACCAGCCGCATAGAGTGGATCAAACCCGAGGCCAACAAGCATAGCAGCAGTTATAGCAACAGGAGCTCCAAAACCAGCGGTTCCTTCCAAAAAGGCCCCGAAAGAAAAAGCGATCAATAGAGCTTGTAACCTTCTATCAGAGGTAACAGATGCCATAAAATGTTTAATAATCTCAAACTGCCCGCTCTTTACAGTTATATTAAATAAAAAAAGGGCGCCAATAATGATCCAACAAATTGGGAAAATGCCATACAGCGCACCACTCGCTGCTGAGAGGATTGATAATTTAACCGGCATGCCATAAATAAAAATAGCAATCAAAATTGCAATTAAAGTGGCCAATAAAATAGCCTTATAACCTTCCATCTTTTTTATAATCAGCGCCCAGAATATAAAAAGGATTGGCACTAAGGCAACCATTAGGGACAGCGCTAAGTTATTAAATGGATCAGTTACCTGGGACCAATGCATATATTATTTCTTTGAATGTTAGTTTAATCATGACAGTTATATTTAGTTTAGAGAAAAATATTTTTACTCTGAATATTTGATATATTGTTCTTCTAATCACCTATATGATCAGCCTCTTGAAAAACATGAATTGATACAGCTGTGTGGGTAATTAATTATCAACTAAAATTTAATTCAACTAATACTTTTGTGCGCCTCAGCCGGAAATTAAAAATACAGTAAAGGAAGAAATACTTTGGATTTTTATTTTGATGAAATTAAAAGCAGAATTGAATGATAACGATATCGCTTCAACCCTTTACAAAATGTGTGGATTAATTATTTATTTATCCATTTCCTTATAATACTTTCCAAGGTGGTAAAATGATTCCTTGGGAACCCAGGGCAAGCCTTTGTATGAATTTTCGTTTGTTGGATCAACGGGCTTTACTATTCCGAAACTTGCCATGTCAATATCATAATGTGGATCAGGGTTGAATTTTGATGACGGCATAACAAATGTGAAAACAAAAGCACCACAAATTTTTTCCAGCTTCAACAGGTTGAGCATTTCCGTTATATAATCAGCCTGCACGGTTTCATCTCTTACATAGTTCCCTTTTATATAAGGCATTCCGTCTTTTAAACCGAGGATCATAAAGCCTCCGGCTCCTTTTTCAGCAGCGCCTTTATAAGAACAGCAACCGAATTCCAATATAGCCACTGGCTTGCCATACATGAAATACTCCCGCAATTTTTTTATATAAGTGGTTTTATTATACGAAGACCTGTAATGGTCAATGCCTGTAATATCAAACAGGCGCCAATCAATTCTTTCCCAAGTGCCTGAAGAATACGTAAGCCTGCCATTAAAATGCTTTCTAATCTCTGCAGTTGCTTCTGTCAAAAAACGGTTTAGATTGGTATAAATTTTATCCCTTAATCCCACGATGCTTAAAATTATCCCTAATGGATTGAACAACTTTCGCAGCCTTTCCTGGACGGTAGCGCCTTTAAAAAATCCTTTTAAAAACAGGGAATACTCACAACCTGCAACGAAAGTTACGTTGTCATATTTTTTTCTCAGGCTCTCAGCGGCTTTAGCACATTCAACCAGGTATCCCAGGGCCTCTTCCGGGGAAGCATTAATACAGGCCGGTGATATCCACACCTGCAAACCAGCTTCCAATGCGTATTCAGAAGCTTTTGACAACCGCTGAATGTCATACCCTGAAATCCTCACCGCATCGCAGTGAAGCTCATTTTTAATAATTTCAATTTCCTTTCTGACGATCGTTTCATCAAAATCAGGGCGGCTTGAAAGTCCTTCAACGAATTCAGTTCCGACATCGTAATTAATTCCTCGTAAAAACATAATGAATATTTTTTCTTGCGGCAGATGTTAGTGTTATCAGCATCAATTTCTCTTTGACACGATCCTACACTTGTTCGTTCATTAATAACCAAATTTATTTGATTCAATCAATACTTTCCCTCGCTATAGCCGGATATTAAAATTACAGTAAAGAAAGAAATTGGGGGGATTTTTATTTTGGGTAAATTGAAAAACAAGCAAACCGCATGCGCTAATTATATAATTTCCAACTCCTCGCCAAAGAAATGCAAATTGTTGTTTGGTTTCTGTGGAAAATTACGTCCACGCTAAAATAGACTCTATTCATTTGCTATCGAAATTTATTTTCATATTTGATAATCATTCTTTTATTCCGCTTTTTTTAATTGCAGTCGCTCCAATACAAATTTAGTTTCCCATGTTCGCTATTTCAATTGTTACCATAAGCATGCGCCTCACAATGACGTGCACGACGACACCAGTAAACAAGCGAATAAATCGTTTTTCTATTTTTATTGTTGTATAACTGTGAATGATAAACGAAAATATAATTCGATTGAAGCACAAGCACGGCTACCTCACAGAATCTTTGCTACAAAGCTTGCGCTAAGAAGGGTAATCTTATGGCAATGATTTTTATTTAAATAATTCAGTAACCATGATGAAGCCAATATTTTTTTGTCATCATAAAATATTCCCATTAGATAAAAGTAATTGTTATATTTAGTTTCTTAAACTGATAAAATGAAAAAGAAAATAGCTGCTATTGTAAGCAGCGCTTTAGCAATATTTGGATTAGTATTAGTCATATATACTCTCGTAGTTAAGCCAAAAACTGAAATTATCGATTTTGAAGAGTTACTGACTTTATTTATTCTAACAATTTGGTGTATCTCAACCTTGCTTTATATAAGATGGACAAGTTTTGGAAATACTTATCAATCGGAAATAAAAAAAATTGAAACCGAAAATCAATTACTTAAAAAGAAAATTGAACAAAAAGAATTAAAGGCTAAGTTAGAAGGTGTCTCACAAGGTAACGCATAACGATACGGCTTTGCGCAGGCGGGATAATAGGTATTCGTCTACCCGAACCATTGCTAAATTTATAATTAAAATTTCATTTTTACTTCTATCGCTGAACAAAGTCTTTTCAGCCCGGAGTCCCCCAATTAGAAGATCATTCACTACCGAAGGCCGGTAAACCAGGAAATAAATCTTTTTTCTATTTTTATTGTTGTGTAACTGCGAATGATAAACGAAAAATAATATTGGATTGAAGCACAAGTATGGCTACCTCACAGAATTTTTGCTACAAAGCTTGCGCTAAAATGGGGCATTTATCATTTTACCATCCTTGTGATTGATTCATGCGCATCACAATGATTTTACGATAATACCAGTAAGCAAAAAAATAAATCGTTTTTCTATTTTTGTAATTGAGAAGGATAAAATAAAATATTTTTTGTGGCAACTTCCTTAAAGGAACAATGATTTTTTATATACTTAACCAAAATTCAACAATATTATAAGTTTCAGATCTCAAACATCAGAAATTTTATCTTCTTTTCAAACTTTTTGCAGGTTTCCTTTGCGCAATGTCTAAACTTTGAAAGCTGACTGTAATAAAACCAATAAGTAAAATAATTAACCCCGTTTCAACAAATATGGCGAAGCTTAAATTAATTCTGTACGCAAACCCGTTCAGCCAATCACTCATGAGAAGCCATGCCAGGGGACATGCAATTAAAAATCCCAGAAATACAGGTTTCAAAAAATTTGAAACAAATAGTAAAAATATATTTGATCCTGTTGCTCCCAGTGTTTTTCGAATTCCCATTTCCTTTGTTCGCTGCTCTGCTATAAAAGCCGTAAGGCCAAATAGGCCCAAACATGCTATCAAAATAGCAAATAATGAAAATACTAAAATTATGTGTTCAAAAACTTTTTCAGATGAATATAACGTTCGCAAAAATTCATCAATAAATGTATAATTAAATGCTGCTGAAGGTATGTTTGACCTGAATATTTTTCCAAACTCTTCTGTCGTTCTACTTAAGTTGTTAGATACGAATCTTACTAAGATATAATTTTTACTTTCAGCTTCTCTGTCGTTATGAAACGCGAACGGGCCGATCGCCGATTTGAATGATTTAAAATTAAAATCACCAACAACTCCGTCCACATAACAGTCCTTCCCCAGATGGAGATCAATCTTTCTCCCGACTGCCTGTTGGGGTGTTAAACCCAGGTAATCGGCAGCTTTCATATTTATTAGAACATCTACATCGGTGTCCCCTGGCGGCCGCATTGCAGGGATATCCTTACCAGCAAGAAGTTTTAATTGAAGGGTATTCACTATTGAACCATTACCCACCGTACACGTATTAATTGGTATACCATTATGATCTTCTCCATTTTTATAAAGAGTCCTGTTGGTAAGTTCTTTCCCTGGAAATCCCTGCACTGCGCAAATCGAAATAACATTACTCTGAGATTTTAAATCATTCGTGAGACCAATTAACTGTTTTATTGTTTGAGCTGAGTTAATATTAATGGCAATCACATTTTCAGGATTGTAACCAAGCTTCGCCCGTTCAACATACTTCATTTGATCACGAATCGTAAATACGGCTATTATTAAAAGTGCGGACGCTGTAAATTGAAAAATAACCAATGCTTTACGGAAATATCCTGCAAAACCTTTAGGCTGTATCTTTAACTGATTAATCTGCGCCGGACTACGATTAGAAAATAATAATGCAGGATATAAACCTGTCAATGAGGTTAGAATAAACCACAATAAAAATAACAGAAGTATGAGATGACTGTTAAAAAAAATTTGATAGGTGATTGACTTTTGCGTTATAAAATTAAAAAGTGGTAAAGTTATAATTGTAAATATTATACCTATCATTAGTGCAAAAAAAGTTTCTAATGCTATTTCAATATAAAAGCGCAATACCATACTTCCCGATGTCGCAC
>JGI20206J14855_1000151_pt1 | contig 26223 bp, 30 predicted proteins | sample NGESurdeep092012_6_FD_14855 | JGI IMG/M metagenome (IMG submission 14855) | reverse complement strand
CAATTCTTTTGTAAGAAATTCTTCATAACGGTCAAGCCACCGAAGGCCGGCGCCTTGAGTATTTTTACTTTCAATAAAATTTATGAGAGAGGTCAAAGATGCAAATGCATCTATAGTATATTTAATCTGCATTAAAAGCTTTTCTTAAAATATCATGAGCCTCTTGCATGTTAACCTTACCGCTGTTCCTGCTTTTTTTTATCAGTTTTGATAATTCTTCATTGCTCAAAAACTTTCCAGGAAGGTAATGATTTTCATCCTGGCCATCTACTAACTCTAATTTAAGGTCATGATCTTTTGCAAAATCCAACAATCTATTTATATTTTCCCTGCTTGTATTTTCCAATTGAAGTAACATAGTATATATATTTAATAAAACGAATTGCCCACCCTGGGAAGAATCGAATTTGACTGCTTTTTCAAATTTACAATTATTTTTTTTATATCCCCTGTCCCAGTTCGTGTACCACGAATCGGAATTTCCGAATAATTAAAGTAGATTTTCCGCTGCCCCGGTTCGTGTCTCACGAATCGGAATGTGTATTTCTTTCCTTCAATTTCATGCAACTACTTTGGTTCGTGAGACACGAACCATGGCGGATGTATCGTTTTCAATGATTCATTTCCTCCCATATCCTGGTCAGCTTTTCCGATTCATGTTCCCAGTCATATTTTTTAGCAGTCTCATATCGTGCATTTGAAGACGCTCTTAATGATTGCTTTTGATCAATTAGTTTTTGAATAGCTCGCTTTAAATCTTCAGATGACAAAGAGGTTAACATACCATGTTCCGGATGTTCTGTGATAAACCTTTCCTGTGCTTTGGTATTACTTGCCAAAATATAAAGTCCTGATTGAAAATAAGCCAGCATCTTGTTCGACAAGGCTAATTCATTATTCAAATCTTTTCCTGGTTCAATGGCCAATCCTATATCATAAAGTGCCAACCGATGATGCAACTCCCATTGTGGTAAAGAAGGATGCAATTGTAAATTGCTGCAATCAGCAAGCCATCTATCCCGAAAGGTTTCATTACAATTCCCAAAAAAATGCAATTCGATTTGGTTATTATTTCTAATGGCAGGTATCAGTTGTTCAAGGCCCCTGTGAAAAGATATATTTTGTGAAAACCAAACCAGCGTTAACTTTTCAGAATCTTTATTCCCCGGATTGGTAAACTCTGTTGACGGAAAATAATTTAATATTACCTGTTTATTTTTTAAAGGAACTGGCAAGTCCGCTTCTGAATATTCGAGGATCAATGGGGAAGCAGCAGTAATATAATCAGCATTTGGAAGAACTGCTCTGTTCAATTTTTTAGAAAATATAATTGTTTTTCCGTCATTACTTTCCCCCGGGTGATAATCTTCAAGGTCTATACCAAAAGGGATTTTATTTTTTTGTGCAAATAGTTGCGCCGGATAAAAGCTGCCGGGATTATGCGCTACAACGAGATTGAATTTATCATTCATTTTTTTTAATTCTTTCAATAACAACCATGATCTTTTATTACTTCTTAATGAAAGCTGGAATACATTACCAGGAAAAAAAATTAATACAACTTTTGAAAGAGAAAAAAGCAAAGTACTCATGAACCACCTTCCAAAAGGTTTTCTATTACCGGGAATGCCAACATATTTTATATGAGGAACAAGGCGCTTTTTTATTTCATCATTCAACGGCTTACTCCAATTATTAAACTCAAAACAAATTACACTTACTGTGTGATCATTTAGCAAAGCCAGTTCTATCTCCTTTACCAACCGCGGATTGGTAGCCAGATTGTGAGTGGAAAGAAAAAGAATTCTCAATGCGCTTTATAATTCTGAATGATGGAATCATATAATTTCAAATGATCATTCGCTACGTTCTCAAAAGTGTTTACACCGGGCAAATGTTTTTTTGTTTTTGCAATCAATGAAGGATCATCTATCAAAATTTTTAGTTTATTGCGAAGGTCTTCAGAATCATTAAACCTAAACAGCCAACCATTGATTCCATCTTTTATTTGTTCTGCATTTCCATATACATCTGAAGCCAATACCGGTATTCCGGCAGCAAAGGCCTCCTGTATCACCAGCGGACTCATTTCAAATGCAGAAGGCAGGCAAAGAAGATGGTATTCAGAAAATGCGGATATTACTTCTGAAGGGGCTATCCTTCCCCTCCAAAAAATATTACCGACATTTTTTGTTTTCTCTTTACAAGTCAACACATACGGATCGGGAGTTTCAAGCCCATAGATAGTAAGACTAATTGATGAAGAAGGCAATTGCAATATGGCATCAATTAATAAATGAAGCCCTTTTAATTGAGTGATGCGTCCCATGTAAACTACCCTGATGGGAAGGTTTTCTTCTATTGATTTAATTTCATTATTTCCTTTTACAGGTAATCCTTGTTTTATAAAAGTAATTTTTTGCGCAGGTACTTTATTTCTTTCAAGTACCTGTTGGTACCAACCGGCAATCACCACAATTCTTTCTGCAAAAGAGGAAAGCTTCACCAGATCCTTTTTGATCTTACTGATCACATAAGGCAGGCCTAAAGCTGTCCCTAACTTACTATTCAAATCAGTTGAATTGATATGAAGACTATACAATCCCATGGAAACTTTATTAAACAAAAAACCTTTAAGCCCTATAATCCCTTTTTGCTGATACACACAGGCAGTACATTTACCAATTTTAATTTCGCCGTCACATTTAGTGTCTTCTTTATAAATTAAGGAACCTTTGAAGCAGGTATAAAAAGGCACATGAAAAGTAATGACAACCGGAATTTTTAATTCATACGCTTTTCCAACATGAAATATGCTAATCCCTCTGCCGGGCGCTAATTCGTGAAAATGAACAAGAGTAGGTTGTTCTTTTCCCAGCAACTCCCCAAATAATTTAATTCCATTCGGCTTTTTTTTACCAAGAATCATGGCCCTGTCTTCTACACTGTTTTCCGCATATTTTATCACGCGTACTCCCTCATAATAATATTCTTCAGTGCTGCCCACTCCAAGGTTAGGAATTACCACCGCTACCTCAATATTTTGTTGCATTAATTGCTTCGCGAGATTGAAAGTATAGATCTCAGTTCCTCCAACGAATTCAGGTAAGAAATGATGAAGGCAAAGAACAACTTTCATTTTTTTGGCCAGGGTTTTAAATCCGATACTATTCTATAAGCCGTTCCAAACTTCATTTTTTTTATTAACCGCAAAATATGAAATACAAATCTCTTCTTATAATTAAAAAGCAGTGTTCTATTTTCTTTTTCGCTGAGGGGTGAATAATTTATCAGGATATCCCTTACATAATTATAGTTATTTAGAATATTGTAATAATTTTTTTTGTTTTGAATAAACACCTGGCCTTCATGAATACGCCACCAGAAGAGATCTCTTGGCATGGCAACTACCGGAAATTTGGACGCAATCTTAAGTGTTAAATGATTATCGGATGGCATGCCAAATTCTTCAAAACCATTCACTGATTCAAATACATTTCTTTTAATTATTAATCCGGATGGGCCTACAAACATGGGAGACCCCTCAAAAAAATGTTGTTTAAAAGATTCCTTAGGTTCTGACTTATATGGAAGAGGTTTTCTACATGTACCAGCGGTTAAACAAAAGCCCAGAGCTGCATCAGGAAATTGTTTCATTCCATCAACCATCATTTGCAAAGTATAAGGGTAAATGATATCATCTGAATCTACATATTTTATAAATTCACCTTTGGCATAAGACGCTGCTTTATTCCTGTTACCAAATTGAGTGAGATTTATTTCATTTACAAAAACCCTAATCCTGCTATCCTTCGCCTCATAACTCCTGGCAAGTTTTACTGTATTATCAGATGAGCAATCATCTACAATAATCAATTCAAAATTATTATAAGTAGAAGCCAACACACTTTCTATTGCTTCTGAAATATATTGCTCCCTATTGTAGGATGTCATCAAAACACTAACCAAAGGCTGATCAACCATGTTTTGCAGTTTTAATATCTTTCAACCATGCTTCTAAAGTGATTAATTCTTTTTCAATAACTATATTTTCTTTCTGCAAAGACTTATAGGCATTTAATAAATTAACCTCGATTGTTTCAGATGCAGAAATAGCTTTAGAAACCAAACCAATCACTTTTTCACCTTGCTCATACATTGGAATTTCCGAAATGAAATCTTTCATATAATCATGAGGATTGCGCTTTTGTACGACTGTGGCATTTGTAAATCCCAAATGATAATCGTACATCCACATAATTGGTTGCGCCACCAGGCTTCTCAAAATATCCGTAAAGCGAAAGGTGACGTAAGAAGGCAAGTACAATAATGGAAAGAGTTCCTTTCTGATCATTGTATTTTGACTATTGAATGGACTTAATGTACCGTGCTTTAATACCACCGGTTCTCTTTTATTAAAATAGCAGGGAGTATCGTCAGTAAGGCGATAGATGGCATCCACATCAGGGTCTTCATCTGCGAGGCCTTGCCATATCCCCACTTTAATGTCAGCGTTCTCAAGTTCCTTTTCGAGGTCAAACTGCCTGGAAATGAGATGGAGTGGCAATCCTCTTGGCCAAATTTTTTTGTCAGTAAATAGCTGGTATATGTTTACAAATCCTTTGTTACCCGAGATACAACAAAAATTATTTTCAAACCCAGGAAAATTCCATTTAGCTTTTGGTATATTATCATCATCGGTATCAATAATATAATCGGCGCCATTTTCAATTGCTTTCAAATAACCAAGCATCTTTCTGCAATAGTGATTATAGGGTAACTCATTCGCTAATTTAAATTGCATTTTATCCTGGTCGTGTATCGAATAAAATTGTACATTTTCATGATGCCAGTCTTGAGGCGTTTTTTTATCTCCAATTACAATTACCTGGAATCCATCCAATGCCGCGAAAGATGTAACTGCTTCTGTGGGATGAAAAATAGAAGTAATAACGATGCTTTTTTTCATTTATCGGTATTCCATTTTGAAAGTTTTACCGGATGTAAATACAACTGATCATTGGGGAAATGATTCAGAAGATTCTCCAGGTTATATTCGTACCTGTCCAAAAAAGAAAGGTCTTCTTTAGTCCAGAGCGCCTTTCCTTTTAATTGAATATCTTTTTCTGTTTTGATTTCTTTTGCCGAAAATACAAGCGCTGTTGGTATTGCCAATTCCACAAACAAGCGGGTGGCCGCGAATACACCTGCATAATGACAAAATTCTTTAATGGCAGAGGAACTTATTACAAAGATGTCTGAATAGCTTCTCACTAAAGGATAGGAAAGCTCATATTCCTTTTTTGTAACCTTATTTTTGAAATATCTTAAAAGGAATGTTTTATTTCTTTTTATCTTTTCCATCCACTCCTTAAATGATTCCGGTTTCTGCCAAACGTATTCGAACTTCAAGGGCTTATTTACGATCCCAAACTTTTTAAGCAAGTCCAGGGCATGGTTATGATTTGGAAGTTGTCCCGTTGCTTCCACACCCGGGCTTTGAGTATTGTACATAATTGCGTGCAGATTCATTAGCCAGAATTTTTTTGCTTCATCAATAGCTGACAACCTCGAAATGAAACAGGTATCATCTGATAAACTTAAGTGCTCCCTGTAATTATTTTCGTTGATCACAGGATTTAAAATCATATCATCAGCCAGGAAAAAATAGTGCGTATATTCTTCTTTATAAAATGATTTGAATCCCTGGGAAACATAGCCCTGGAAATAATAAGAATTTTCATAAACGGCAATCACATTGTCTTTATCTCCATTATAAAATGGAACTAAATGATAAATATTACTAAACCTGTTTTTATAGATGCGCTCCACAATTTCAATATTCTTATTGTATTGATGATTGTAAATAATGACCATTGCAAGTTTACTCATGTAATAAATATATTTTAAGGCAAAACAGTTTTGTAATTATATTTTGTAATAAAAATATATCTGTCAATTTTTAGATTTTTCAATGTTGCCACCATTTCATTTTTATTAATTACAAAAACGGGAATAGAATCTTTGGGTTTATAATCATGATGCGCTTTAATCATTAAGCTTTCTTGCCCTTCCATAATACTGGCGGGATAAAATTCATTGTATGAAACTATAATTGGTAAATGAACTGACTGAGCTGCAAGTACCGCTTTTCCAACGTTCACATAGATTTTTTGATCGAAGTCCATGTCACTTCCATTAATTTCATTGATGTTCATTCGAATGGTGGGAAAAATTGATGCAAAAAGAATTATTGGTAAAAGAAAGTATTTTATTCTATTGTATTTGCTGATAATAAAGAAGACCCCTGTGATCAAAAAATAAGTTGAAAAGGTAAAACAAAAATAATTGATACGATGGGTGCCCACCGGCAACATTTTAAGAAAGTATAAAACTAATGTTGCAAAAAATAAACCCAATAAATATATTTCGATTCCAGGGGCATTAAAATAACTAATTGTGCTGAAATATTTAATTTTTTTAATTTTCAATTTTATAAAGTTCCTGTAGAATACTAATAGAAACCCTGATAAAGCCGAAATCAAAACGATTATTTTTACAAAATATAGAAGACCTAAAAAATAAGTATTGTAAGCCTTATCAAAGAAAAACATGGAAGTAAATATCCAAACAATATTGAATAAACTCTTTATGATAGAACCAAGGCTATGATACTGCATAACATACATATCAAAATTCTGATATTGCCCTTTATTAGTTAAAACAAATTTCAAGTCGGTAAAATAATTCAATACTAAAGCAACCATAAAAATAACAATGGGTATTAGGGGCTTTAACGATAATTTGCCTTTAAAAAATTCTGATAAAAACGTAATTAAAAAAATAAATAGTATTGGAGTAACAACGATTGGGAATGTGTAACTAAAAAACGAACCTGAAAAAATAAAAAACAACATTCCCACATATCCAAAAGATTTAATCTTTATTGTTTTGTAATTCCGCGAAAGATAATAGAAATACCAGATCGACATGAAAGTAAAAAATATATCCATTGTGTAAGCTTTCAACTGGCTAAAATAAAATATCGTCGTATGAAAGGATAGAAAGAAAAGTATAAATAGAAATGCTTTTAATTTACTATTTGGAAATACTATTTTGCTAATTAAAAAATAAACTAAAAGAACATTAATTACCTGGATGGAAAAAGGTAATACCCTTATAGCAAAATAATTGTAATTAAAAAGTTCTGAAATAAATTTCACAATACATAAATAAATGCGCGGAAACTGCTGCATGTAAAATAAATTCCCGAATAGGCCAGAATAAGAATGGAATTTGATATTGTATAGAATAAACCATTCATCCAGCCAGAATCCCTTCATGTTTACGAGAGAGTAAATTTGACTACCAACAGTTAATAAAATCAATCCTATTACTCCAAATTTGAGGTATTTAATTTTTAAAGAATTCAATGAATTTTATTTAAGTAAAAGCAGCGTTATTTTTGTTCTCCTTGTGGAATTTTTTTACAAACTTTATGATATCTTCTTTCAACTGATTTTATTCCGCCAATATAATAGAGGAATAAAAAGTTTATATGAGAATTAAAAGTTCCAATTCCGATAATATAATTATGAAATATCCAATACCATTTTTCCTTTGCGGTAAGTTGTGGATTCTTACTCAAATGGTAAGTAGCTTTTGCCATCGGTAAAAAAAAATCCGGAATGCCGGGCTTAAAATTAAAGAACTTATAAAAATGATAGTTAACTGCAAAGGCAACTTTATAAGCATAATGATAGCCGGAATGATGATAATGATATACTATCAATGAAGGATCGTAAATTAAACGCCATCCTCTCAACAATGCATCCCTACTCCATATCCAATCTTCTGCAAATTGAGTTTCAACAAATGGCTGTTGAACCAGGGCGGATCTTCTATACATGGCCACCACATCATCCCACGAGATTAAAGTTTGTTGAAAAGCCAGTCCTGCTTTATTAAATTTTTGAATATCTTTTACTTCACGAATTGTTACTTTTGGTTCACTAAATCTTTTGTACCAAAGCATTGGGTTTTTGTCCTTTTCGTGAGGCACTGCCTGGTGGCCTGTAACACCCATTACCTTTTCATCTTCAAAATGCTTAGCCATTTTTTCGAGCATATCCTTTTCAGATAGCCATGCATCCTGTACGGTGAAAAAAATCAAATCTCCGGTAGTTTGTTGAACACCTGTATTACGTGTCAATCCATGATCGAAAGTGCCGTCAGGAATATCAATCAGAATCGCTCCATATTCTTTAGCGATTTCTCTGCTTCTATCAGTTGACATAGAATCAGGAATTATTATTTCGAGTTCCTTTCCTATGGTTTGATTTCTCAAACTACGCAGGCATCTTTCCAAAGTAACAGCGCCATTTTTTACCGGTATAACGACAGATATTTTAAAGTTTTGCAAAAGAGTTTATTTCTTCAATTTGGTAATTTTATTGAAATTCCTAACAAAAAAATTTCCTAACCGGTAGCTTTTTGATTGCCTTGTAGTATTCAAAAGGATTGAATAATCTATCAATACCTTTTCAAAGGAACCCATCACTTTTTTAAAAAACATATCCTTTTGTTCCAACGAAAGATAAGAGTAAACAATCTTGTACACTGCAACAAGACTTTGATCCATTAAAAATCTTTTTTGAGACATGCTATCGGAAGAGGAGCGATATAAAGCAAGTGGTTCATCAATAAAAACAGTTTTAATATCCTTTCGGTAAATCTCTAACCACATTAACCAATCTTCCCTTGCTCCTAAGGTTTCATTAAAACGAAGATTCTCAAACAAATAAGATTTGAAAATTCCGCTATGAGGCGGAAACACAAATTGTACATCCCAACCTATTAAAATAGAGTTGAAGTTAAAATCATTCTCTGAAAGTTTAAAAGGCAACGATATACCAGGTTTGTCCTTGCTAAACATTTTAAAACCGGAAATAATTACATCCGCATCATTCCCATTCTTCAAAGATGTTATGAACTTGTCTGAGGTTATCATATCATCAGAGTCAAGAAATTGTATATAGTCTCCCGTTGCTTCGTCCAGGCCCTTATTCCTTGCCGAGCTAAGGCCCCCGTTTTCTTTCTCAATGTATTTTATTCTACTATCTTTTTCAGTAAATGCAAGAGCTACACTTTCTGTATTATCTGTTGAGCCATCATTTACAATAATACATTCCCAATTAGTATAAGTTTGTGCCAATACCGAACTTACAGATTCATTCAAATAATGAGCCTGGTTGTAGCAAGGTATGATCACACTAACTTTATTGTCCATTATCGCATATTGAAAATGAATGCTTACCTGTTTAAAAATAATTTTTTCAAAAACCTCGCAGGTCCTTTTTTGAAAGCCTTAATCATTGCCAAAATCAAATACCTTGGATTCGCCAAATTGATTTGCATGTTATTTGGATCCGTCCTGTTCAGCAATTCAGCCACTTCATTTTCTAAATTTACCTTTCTTCTTTCCTCAGCTTTCATGATCACTTTTAAATACCAATAAAATGCATGGTCCGCCTTTGATGTAGAAATTCCTTTATCATGGATCCTGTAATTATAAAGCGGTTTATCTATAAAATAGAACGAACCGGTTTCTGACAATTTTAAATACAAGTCCTGGTCAACAGCTCTTTGAAATGATGCGTCAATTCCGATGGTACGATCATAAAATGATTTTTTAAAAGAAACAAAATGATTTACACTTGCGTTCAAATTGATAAACCGATCATTTACCTGCACACTTTTTGCCCGGTTAAAAAGAGAAGTCCTTTCAAGCAATTCATTACAAAAATAAAAGTTAGAATGAACCAGCGAAACAGCCGGATTATTGGTATGCGCCTGGACCATCAGTTCCAAAGCGTCTGGCATTAAGGTATCATCGGGATCGAGAAAACCGGCAATTTCGCCCATTGCCAATTCAGCGCATTTCCTTTTGGTGTAACCACAACCCTCATTTTTTTCATTTTCATACAACTTAAATCTTGCGTCATCTTTTATGATGGCTTTGATAAGTACTACAGAATCATCAGTAGAATGATCATCCACAATGATTGCTTCCCAGTTACCATAAGTTTGATTGATAATAGAATCATAACAATCCTTAAAAAATTTGCCGTTGTTATAATTGGCTATTAAAATGGAGAATAACAATTAATTGTTTGTTTTACTGTTTAGTGCAAATAAAAATATCTTCACCAGGCTGGAATCCGTTATAAAATAATTCATTCTCTGTAAATTCCGAGGTGTAATTAATTTGATTTACTGTAAAACCCGCAAGTTGTAATCTATGTATATAATCTAAACCGTACACTCTTACATGGTCATATTGTCCAAAAGCTTTTTCTCTTTCTTTTGGATCGACAATTGAAAAATCCTCGTAAGTTTTCATCCTGTTTTTATCAAGGGGGACTTGTAACATCGCCCATCCTCCAGGTTTTAAAACCCTGTGAAACTCCTGCATTGCTTTTAAATCATCCGGAACATGTTCTAAAACATGCGAACAATAAATTACATCAAAACTATTATTTTCAAATTGAATATTGGTTATATCCACGTTAATAGTCCCCGTTGGATATTCATCAGTAAAGCCTTCTCCAAATTTGGCACAAGGGACATAATCAAATAAATGATTACCATTGAACTTGTTATAGAAAACAGCCTCCGGTGCGACATGTAATATTCTTAATTTGCGGGTACTTTTTAGTAAATCCGTCTTGTTTACCATAAAATGCCAATGAAGCCTATGCCTTTCCAACGAGCCGCACGAAGGACATGAAGCGTTTGCCCGTTTTATCAATCCAAAAGGGAGAAACGTTATAAAACTTCCCCCACAACAATTGCAATATACATTCGAGCCTTTTAATGCAGTTGCAATATCAGTGGCCGGAAGATACTTTCTTAAAAACCGTAAAGCCATTATTTTTCTTAGCGGATTCATTGTCTTTATTATTAAAAGAACTTTTTCAGAAATTCTTTTTCATCTTTTTTCAAATAATTTTCTTCTTATGGGCGGTGGAGACACCGCCCACGGCGGACCGCCCCGGTTGGTGTCCCCACCAACCGGTGACACAGAATTTCAGATTTGTTTTTTTCGTGAGAATTGTACTGAAATTACAGAATGAAAATACCATTTAAAAGTTCCCGCCCGGAGGTGTCGTTCGGGCAGGCGTTTACTGTAAAATTGAATTGCATTTGGAAATTTCCCTTGACAGACTATTTAAATGTTTTTCCAAAGTAAAATTTTCTGCTATTCTTTTCCTACCTGCTTCTCCTAATTTCTTAGCAAGATCTTTTTCCTGCAAAACTTTCATCATATTTTCTGCCATCCCATCTACATCCCCTTCTTCAATCAGTAATCCTGTTTCATTATGAATCACCACATCCGGAATACCAGCATGATAAGTGGAGATGACAGGTAAAGCCGCTGCCTGTGCTTCCAATATGGCAACAGGCGTTCCTTCCGAGTCCCCGTTTGGTGCAGTGACAGAATGTTGAACAAATGCAATGGAACCTTCCATTAAAGTTTGAATTTCTGCTGATGATTGAACTCCTTTAATTATTACCTTGTTGGTAAGCCCTAAATCACAAACCAATTTTTTACAATCATTTAATAATTCACCATCACCGGCCATTACAAGCGTTGCATTGGGATATTTGTCTGCCACTTTCTTAAAAGCACGGATGGTTACACCAGGCGCTTTCTTTTCTACAAATCTTCCGACGGCTATAAATTGTTGTGAATGATACAAAGGATGATTATTAAAAAAAACAGGATCAGGCCCATAAACCGAAACAATTATTTTATCGGCCGGGCAGCCAGCATTGATCAATGTTTCTTTCATTTTATTTGAAACCACAATTACAGAATTTGCGTAATCAAATACCTCTTTATACGGTTCTTTATAGTCAGATAAAACTTTTTTAATACTTGCATCATAACCATGAAAATGAACAATCATCGGGATTTTTAAATGTTGCACCACTTTTAAAGTCGCACATGCCGTAGGGCCATATTCTGCCAGTACATAATCTACTTTTTCTTTTTTTAAAGAATTAATGAGTGCATGTTCATGAAAGTCAAACGTGTTATTGAGTTTTTTTTTTACTCTTTGCCATGGATTGAATTGAATCATATTTTCATAACCTTCCAGTTTGGTAGGAAGCTCGCCGTCGTAATAATATTTTATTTTAAATGGCAACTTCTTATGTGCCTGGATAAAAGTTTCTGAATAAGCATTTTTACCGGGAGAAAATATAGCGAGGATTTTTATCAATCTTTATTTTTTTGCAATACCGTATAACCCTGTTATCATTTGGCTTTCATGAAAACTTGTGTTGTTATATTGATCTATTTTGAGCAAGTATTTTATTACAGGTTTTAGAATAGCAGATAACCATTTTCTTTTACGGTTTCCAATTGGTGCCCTTCTCACCCATAGCCCCAGCATTTGCGCCATAGATGTGTGCCATCCGCCCGTTGCTTTAATCTCAATATCTGCAAAACCGGTTTCTTCCAACAATCGTTTTAAGGCAAATGGAGTATAACGGTATTCATCATGCGGCACCTCATGTAAGGGCCATAAAAAGGGAACTGTAAAGAAGAAGACTCCACCGGGTTTCAAAACCCTGTTTACTTCGCCTATAATGACTTCGGGCCTGGGACAATGCTCTAACACTTCAGTACCGAAGGCAGTTTCAAATTGTCCATCTTCAAAAGGCATTTTAATTCCATCCCACGTAAAATCCGGTTTAACGGATACATCATATTCCAAAGCATTTTCAATATCTAAACCTACATATTTTGTAACTGCTGAGTTTTGCAAAATATAATTTCTATAAGGCATCTTGCCGCAGCCAATATCTAAAAGACTTCCTTTGAATTCTGGTAGAAATAAATTGAAAGCTTTTAAAATTGCCGATCTGATTATATAACGATCAAGATTTTCTTTACTGAAAGGGACTTTTAAAAAGTTGTCGTCAGTCATTAATTAAACAGTTCTTCAAGAATATGTATATGGGCTTTGCTGGAATTATGTTGTTGAATATAATTCCGTTGCTCCATACCTAATTTATTTCTTAAGTCTTTTGAATATAAAAGTTTTTCGGAAAATTCAACAAATTCAGTAAGAGATGTAAAACTGGGAAACACCTCTCCTATCGGATTTTTTAAGCCAATATCAGCAAAGTCCCAAAAAACCTGTGGCAAAGCACTCATGGCTATTTCCAATGCGGCATACCCGGCCGGTAATTGATTAGTCGATTGAAACCACAGCAAATCAATACCCGCCGTCTTGAGTAATTCCGGAATAGATTCCACATGGCCCGGAAAAAAAACTTTATCAGCAATATATAAATAACTCAACTGCCTTATCAAACCCAATTCTTCCGGATCACCTGCACCATATACCCGAAGTTCAGCATTTACTCCTCTTTCTGACAAAAGCTTAATGGCATAGAAATAAGGATCTAAAGGTTTCATGCTGCTTAATCTTGTAAAAACAGCTATGGTATATGGTTTATCTTTTTTTTCAGGGATCGATACTTCATAAGGTTTTGTTTCAAAACACAAAGGGTAATAAGTGTGCCTGTAATTAGTAAAACCAGCTAATTCAAATTTTAATGTATCATTTGAAAAACCTGAAACGAAATGGTAATACCTGTCTTTATTGAAATACTCATAAATATCTTTTTTATCCTGGAATCTTGCTGTCAAAATATGGATGATACCATTTTCAGGGTTTAATTTATTTGTCGAACAAAGACTTAAATAAACATTAAGCCCGGAAAAATCTACGTGATCATATTCTGCAAGAAATGTTTTAAGTATTATACTTACCTTATCAGAATGCTGTAAAACGGTTTTTGAAGATAATTTGTTGAATACCTTTTTTGTTTTATCAAGGATTTTATTATTTCCATTTCCATTTTGCTCATAACGTTTTAATAAATCATCCAGTAAAAAAATCCGGCATCCTAATTCTAAAGTGGACTCATAATAATATTCCGTATCCCAATTCCTGTCATGCGCAACCGGAGCAATTTTAAGAAAGTCTATTTCAAATTTTTCTTTATTAAGCGCTTTACATATTTCATAAACATATCGCTGGCTTCCGGCCTGGTTGAAATCGTAAACCACCCACAATATCTTTTTCTTCTTTAGGTCACTCATGGCAACATTCCTTTATTAAATCACAGATTCGTTTTACATCACTTTCTTCCAATTCATAATACATGGGCAAGCGAAGTAAAGTTTCGGAATACCTGTCCGTCTCATGCAATTCTCTTCCGTCATGCTTTTGATGAAAGAAAGGGCTTTTATGAAGACTCAGGTAATGAAACACGGAAAGGATATTATTTTCTTTTAGATGCCGGATGCATCCATTTCTTTTTTCAACATCAGGAAAAAGAATATAAAATATGTGGGCATTGTTGCAGGCATAACCAGGTATTTCAGGCAATTGTATCAATCCCTTTTCAGCTAAAGGTTTCAACTGTTCATAATACAAATTCCATAGTTCAATTCGTTTCGCCTGGATCTCATCCAAATGTTCCAATTGTGCATAAAGGAATGCCGCAACAATCTCTGAAGGCAAAAAAGAACTGCCTATATCTACCCAACCATATTTATCAATTTCACCGCGAAAAAAGGCAGAACGGTTGGTTCCTTTTTCCCAAATAATTTCTGAACGTTTTATAAACTGCTCATCATTTATAACCAGCATGCCGCCTTCGCCGGCAATAATATTTTTTGTTTCATGAAATGAAAAAGCAGCCAAATGGCCGATAGAACCCAAAGGCTTTTCAACGCCATCGCTTCCTGTATAGAAACTATTGATAGATTGGGCTGCATCTTCTACCACCAATAAATGATGCTTGTTGGCGATGTCCATTATCTTATCCATATCGCAGGCAATACCCGCATAATGAACCACCACAATTGCTTTTGTTTTCGAAGTAATTAAAGCTTCCATTTTATCCGCATCTATATTGGGATTGCTTTTCATAGAATCGGCAAAAACAATTTTCGCGCCCCGCAAAACGAAAGGATTGGCAGTACTCACAAAAGTGTAAGAAGGCATAATTACTTCGTCTCCTTCCCTGATATTTAAAAGCAATGCGGCCATTTCCAATGCATCTGTACAGGAGGTAGTGAGCAGGCATTTTTTAAAGCCATATTTCTTCTGAAAAAACTCATGGCATTTTTTAGTGAAGATTCCATTGCCGGAAATCTTACCTGATAGTACAGCCTCGCTTATGTATTTTGTTTCTTTTCCCGTGAGAAAAGGTTTATTGAATGGAATCATTAGAAAAAACTCTCTATGAAAAATATGAACATTATATTATGCTTTTGCCTTTTATTAAGTTATTACAGAATAGGAAATTTGAGGATGAAATGGGAATCTTTCAATTTTTAAATTATTAATTCCAATGGTATCTATTAAAGCCTGTGTTTCACCGGGCCAATCTTCATGGTATAATTCATCAAAAACAATTATGGATCCTATTGGCATCCGGGTTCTAAGTAATTCAAGTGCTCGTTTCGTTGGGGTATATACATCAAAATCCAGGTACAATAATGAGACAACTAAATGAGGATTTTCCTTTATGTATTTTTCAATTGTAATATTTGCATCGCCTTTTATTAACTCAACCTTTTTTATATGCCCTAAGGGGCGAAACATATCATTGATTCTAATAGCCTCATTAATATCAGAATAAGCATCTACTGCAAGTCCCCCTATTTTCGCATCTTTGTTTTGGGGAGCAAAATCCTTATCTGTTATTTCTGCAAAACCTTCAAAAGTATCAAAACCAATAATCTTTCGTTTGTGATTTACAGGTTCGAATATAGAACTCAACAAAGCCCATGTCATTAATCCACCTCCCTGGTGTACTCCACATTCTATAATGCCACCATGTATGTTCAATATTTTTTTAAATATTTCATATTTGGCAATAAATTTTGGAAACTCAGTAAACGGGACATACTTCGTAAAATTCCGAAGCTTATCGAGATTTGTTCCGATACTTTTATCCCAATATTTATTTAGCTCCTGAAAGTATTTAATATCATCCGGACGTTGATTCGCTTGTGAAGTCATTGGAAAGTATTCATTCTCTTTCATAATATTTCTTAAAATGTTTTAATAATTTGATTTAGTTCTTCAAGAGATTTTAAGCGTCTTGAACATGAAGGATAATAATTATTTCTATCTATTAACCAGGCATTCATACCCACGGTAAGAGCGGGTTCAAGATCGAGTTTTACAGAATCACCTATGTAAACTATTTCCGATGGATGTACTCGTAGATTATCAATAGCTTTTTTAAAAAAATCAATATCCGGCTTTCTTAGGTTTTCATTTTCGGAAATAGTAATTTCTGAAAATTCACCCTTAAAAATATTCTCCAAAATTTCATGTAATCCTCCGTGAAAATTAGAAAGGACAGCTTTTTTTAGGGGTATCTCAGATATGTATCTTGTATCGTCAAATCGTTCCCAAGGTAAATAAGTGCAGGCATCAAATAAATTATCTAGCATTTTTTGATTAGAAATTATTCCTAACCCAAACAAAATCTCTTTATTAAAAACATTGTAAAATTCTCTTGAAGTTTTATCCGGGAAATAATAACATTCAGAAATTATTTTGTGAATCTTATGAAAATTTTCCTGGTCAGTATCTATGCCATAATCCAATAACACTTTTGCAAACTTTATATAAAAAGTGGGCTTGTGAATTATTGTATTTGCCGCATCAAAAAGTAGAACCATACTAAAACAAAATGAAATTATCCATGTTATTGCCAGAACTTATTCCCGCAGGATAAATAATATCTGCCAGATATCTGTATGCAGTTCCAGTTAATATGTTCACAGTCTCTGGCAACTGATCATAAAGCAATTCATCAAGTGTATATTTTACGTCAGTAAACCCGAAATGAGATCGTATCGAATTGGTCCCTGAAATCCTGCAATTAATCTCAAATGGGAAAATTTTACCGTCCTTTGTAACTATAGATTGAATATTAAATGCACCTTTTAAATTGGAAAACTTAATCATTTCAAATGCAATCTTTTCCATTTCACAATCATATTCTTTAATTACTTTACAAAAAGTGGTAGCTCCATTTTCTAAAGACCTTTCCATAGTAATTAGTCCATGAAAATTTCCTGTTTTATATGAAACATAAACTGCTGTTGTTATTTCGACTCCTTCACATAATCTTTGCACAAGGTATTCTTCGTCACTTAACCCTTCCGCAGATTTTAAATATTTAATAAGCCCTCTTGAACCCCTGCCTTTTCTTGGTTTCGCAATTGCGTTGTCATATTGTCCCTTATATAATGAAGGCAAGCATGATTCTACAAATGGAATTCCTTTTTCTTTATGATATTGTGCCGTAAGATATTTATCAAGATATATTTTAGCCGGCAATGGGCCGCTGCTTGCTATTTTACAAGAAAAACTATTTTGATGTATAGACAAATAAAACATTTCATAGTCTGTTGAAGGAATTATAAGATCAACTTTTTCCTTTAAGACTATTTCAACGATCGTATCAATATATTTTTCTTCATAACTGAAAGGAACTTCATAAAATACATCAACAAGATGATTACCTGCTGACATTTTAGAAATGTCCGTACCAATTATTGTGATAGGATATTGAGTATGTTTGATATTTCGTAAAATACCCTGGCCTACATTACCTCCAATACCCGTAACTAAAACTTTTCTTGTAACCATTTTATTAACTCAATAATCCCATTCTCGATGGATATTTGCGATTGTATACTCAAAGCAGATTTTGTAAAATTATTATTATAAGAAAAGGAAGGACTATTATCGCCGCCTTGAAAAAGAATTTTACTATCAGTCAATTTTGCAATTATAGTTGCTAATTCGAAATTAGTAATGCTATCAACAGAAGTCGCTAGAAATTTTTCATTTCCCTGAAACCCTGCCGCTTTTATTAAAAAGTTTATTGCATCAGAAACATGTATATAATTTTGTCTTCTCTCACCAGATCCCCAAACTGTAATCTGTTTTTTGCTTAAAGCTTCTTTAATATAATTTGGAATAATGGTTGACAATTTCATTCCTATACCATACACAGAAGAGAATCTCACGATCGCATAATCAGGTAATTGTTCGATTATCTTTTCACCCCAAAGTTTTGAAATACCATATTCATTTAAGCCACCTTCGTTATCTTTTTCAGTTATGTCACTATTTTTTATTTTATACACAGATACAGAAGAACAATAAATTATTCTGCTTCTATAATATTTGGAAGTGATTTTATCGATCAATTCAACATTTGTCTTATACAAATCTTCCCTGGAAACTGTACTCAATTTGCCTGAAGGGATATAAGCACTCACTAAATACACTTCTTTAAATAAGTCAGGGAGGTCATCTAAAAATTCAATTGGAATATTAGTAATATCATTGAAAAGAAGGTTGCCGTTTTTATGATAAACACCTGTTACGTCAACATCATTTTTCAATAATGCAATGAGATGTGAACCAATAAAGCTATTAGCTCCTATTACAAGTACTTTCTTTTTCAGAGTCTTCAGGTTTGAATTAAGTCAAAATGTTTAAAAGTCTATCCTACGGTTTTACGAAATATCTGCAATTAACTCTAGAGTAACTAAGAAAAGTCTTTATATTTCGTTGTTTTTTAATTCGGCGACAATAGCGGAAAATTCTAGCCTATTTTGTATCATTTTAATGCGTTAATATTATTCTCTATCTTTTTCCATTGTAAAACAGGCCTGATTAACCCATTTACTTTCCCAAGAAAGCCTGACTCTCTTTCGACATCTTTTATTTCAAATGTCAAAAATTCTTTTTGGGAAAATAATCCTGACATACCATTCGTATGAAAATAAAGATGGATTTGGTATAGGTCGTTATTCAATAAATTACCAGGGATCCGGCAAATGATTTCAGTTGGCTCGCCTATGATGCTTATGGCTTTACTTGCTGATCCAAAAACAATATCACCCTTCACTGTATTCAAATCAAAGCCCACGGAAATGGTTTCTTCTTTTGTATTATTAACAAAAACTATTCTTAGATCAATTGCTGAGTTTACATCAATCATTTCATCCGCATCTACTGTTGATGCATTTTCAACAGCTGCAAATAAAACACGGATATTTTCATTTCCTATCGCATGTTCAATATTCTCATTCGAGTATATTCGTTTTAATAAAGACCCTTTCTCCAGGTAACTTTTTATCATCTGTGTTGGTGTCCCTTGTTCTTTTACAAATCCATTTTCCATAAACAAAGCGATATTGCACAGTGTTTCAACAGCCGCCATATTATGGCTCACAAACAACACAGTTCTCCCATCTTTCGTGCTCACATCTTTCATCTTCCCCAAAGCTTTTTTCTGAAACTCTGCATCACCCACCGCTAGCACTTCATCCACAATTAAAATCTCAGGCTCCAAGTGCGCCGCTACGGCAAAGGCAAGGCGAACATACATTCCGGAGGAATATCTTTTTACGGGAGTATCAATATATCTTTCTACGCCGGCAAAGTCCACTATTTCATCCAGCTTGCTTTTTATTTCCTGTTTGGTCATGCCGAGGATGGCGCCGTTTAAAAAAATATTTTGTCTTCCTGTAAGTTCAGGATGGAAACCGGTGCCCACTTCCAGCAAACTCGCTACACGGCCTCTTATTTTTATTTGCCCGGTGGTGGGAGAAGTAGTGCGGCTGAGTATTTTTAAGAGAGTAGATTTTCCAGCACCATTGCGGCCAATGATGCCTAACACTTCGCCCTGTTTTACTTCAAAATTAATATCACGTAACGCCCATACATATTCGCTAATCCCTTTTACAGACCGGTCGTTGGCTTCGCCTATTTTCAAATAAGGATCCTCACGGCGGCGAATGGTAGTCTGGTACCAGCGATTGACATCATGGCCGAGGGTACCAAGGCCTACGTTGCCGAGGCGGTATTGCTTGGAGAGGTTTTCTACTTTTATGACTACGTCACTCATTTATTATTTTTTCAAGAGAATTAAAGAAACAAAAGCTTCGCTTTTTATTTGCCGCTTTAAAGGAGTTTTCTGAGCTAAGACTCTCACGCACTAATATCTTTTTGTATTATTCTTTGTGTCTTCGTGCCTTCGTGGCTAAACTTTAATCTTGCCGTAGGCAAGCATTCTCCATTTGCTTCGCAAATGTTTTTTTGGCCACTAAGACACTAAGGCACTAAGGTTAAACGATAAATCGTTTAATACCATCTTTTATTAATGGCACATTAAAGTTGATCAGGTATCCAAGTCTCCGCTTCGTAAGTTTCAGATGACTGATTAGTTGCGCGGGCCATAAAGGATTAATTAATTCTCTGGCCTTTAATTCACAAACAACCAAATCGTCAACAAATACATCCAATCTGAGTCCTTCGTCAAAAATTTTACCGTCATAATATATTGGTAAATCAATCTGGCGCTTGTAGGCTATCCCTTTTTTATCAAGCTCATAACAAAAGCAAGCTTCATAAATTTTTTCTAACAGACCCGGGCCTAATTCCTTGTGTACTTTGAAAGCAGCATCAACAATTTCTTTTCCCAAGAACTCTTCTCTTTCTGTTAATCCGGAATGCATAATTCAAAATTTGGGTTATATTATTTCGAAGAAATAATCCTTTGTGCCTTAGTGCCTTTGTGGCCAAACTGCAACCTTGCCGAAGGCAAGTTGTTTTTATTTGTTTATCTAAATATTGTTTCTGATGATTTATTTACTTTTTGCTTTCAAACGTAGAGTAAACGGAGAAATAGGATAATTTCTTATAAAGGACTAACCAGGTGGTTTAGATTATTTTGGGGGAAATTTTCCAGAATTGTATCATTTGTCATCATAATGCCCCCAGGAAGTAAGAACCAATACAGTAATACTTTCATCATAAATTCTATACACTAACCTATGCTTTGCTGACAATCTTCTGCTCCATGTGGGGGTCTTATAATATTTCAAGAGTTCTGGTTTTCCTGTACCTGTTTTAGGGTGCTCTTTTAGTTCCGTTATCATTGTATAAAGTTTCTTCAACAGCTTTTTATCACCTGTTCTTTTCAACCTTTCAATATCTTCTCTTGCCTCAATGGAAAATTCTATATCATAGATCATTGAAAGTATTTACTTGTATGCAAGGATGGTAAGCACAGAAGGTTGTAAAAATCATTGTTCTCCAGGTTTTATAAAGAACTTTCGAATAATTCTTTTTCCAGTTCAGGAGTTAATTTTATTTTCTTTCCGGCTTCTGCCTGTTTAGCAGCACGATTTATCTTGGCATAGAACTCTTCTTCTGTCATAAGAGTTTCATCCTTTTCTTTAACCGGGGCTTTAAATTTTACTTTCATTTCTTCCAGCAATGCCTTGATAACGGAATATTGATGTGAGTTTTTGGGATATATTATAATAGGTTCCATCATTATAAATTTGTTTTGAAACAACTATAAAATTAAACAATATTTTTAAAAGAGTGGATTTCCCTGCGCCGTTGCGGTCAATAATGCCCAACACTTCGCCTCGTTTTACCTCAAAATTAATATCATGTAACGGCCACACATATTCACTTTCTTCTTTTACCGAATGGCCGTTGGCTTCGCCTATTTTCAAATAAGGGTCTTCACGGCGGCGAATGGTAGTCTGGTACCAGCGATTGACATCATGGCTGATAGTACCAAGGCCTACGTTGCCGGGGCGGTATTGCCTGGAGAGGTTTTCTACTTTGATAACTGTGTCACTCATAAATTATTTTTATTCTTCGGAAGAAGAGTTTTTCTTCTTTGTGTTCCTTTGTGCTCTTGGTGGCTTTGTGCGAAGATGCTTTTCTTTTTTTTATTTTCACACGAAGTCACGAAGCACTCGAAGAAACACGAAGGGGTTTTTTCTTCTTTGTGAGGCTTTGTGCTCTTAGTGGCTTTGTGTGAGGCTGCTTTTATTTCTTTTCTTTTCACACGAAGTCACGAAGCACTCGAAGAAGCACGAAGAGGGTTTTTCTTCTTTGTGAACCTTTGTGCTCTTAGTGGCTTTGTGTGAGACTGCTTTTATTTCTTTTCTTTTCACACGAAGACACGAAGCACTCGAAGGAGCACGAAGGGGTTTTTTCTTCTTTGTGAACCTTTGTGCTCTTAGTGGCTTGGTGAGAAGATGCTTTTCTTTCTTTTCTTTTCACACGAAGTCACGAAGCACTCGAAGAAACACGAAGGGGTTTTTTTCTTCTTTGTGAGTCCCTGTCTGCCGACAGGCAGGTTTGTGCTCTTGGTGGCTTTGTGTGAGTCAGCTTTTCTTTCTTTTCTTTTCACACGAAGTCACGAAGCACTCGAAGAAGCACGAAGAGAGTTTTTCTTCTTTGTGAACCATTGGAACATTCTCCGGGACTTTAAAGATGGCATCAAAGTAAATATCTTGTTTAGGAGTAATTTTGTGATAACCTAAAACTTCTAATTTTGAGATTGCAGAAACAAAAGTATCCCTTTCCTGAAATAGTTTTCTAAGATAAGAAAATTCCTGATCTGCTGAATAGATAAGAATATTGCAGTCAATTAAAATCATTTTGAACTTTGATTAAAAGTTCTGTCCCTTCGCGTCTCTTTTTGCCATAAAGAAGGATTCCCAAAATTTGAAACATCTACTCCGGTATTTATAATTTTTAGTAACTCTTGACGGTTATCCTTTTTTGCCGCCTTCTCCTCATTAGTAACAACATATTTTTTTATCCCTAGCTTTTGGGCTAACGCGATTAATAAGTTTTTATCTTTTTTATGCTCAATTATGAATGTTACTTGTTCCATATCATATTTTTTATTTCAGATTTACTGATAACAATTTTATGCATTTGCTATGTCTGAATTCAGATCTGCAACAGATTCCCCAAATGCAGATACACCATAACGCCCTAATAATTCAATAAAAGCTCTTTTAAATACCTGCAATATCAGCCGCCTGCCCTGCGGATAAAATCGCATCTTCATAAAGCCTGGCAGCAAAATAAGTTTTCACATCAAAGGTTTTACTGTTTATTTGGGTAGGTATATTTATGGTTAATGTCTCCATAGTTAATTATTTAATTACGCATTAAAAATTATGTTTTAAAGGCTTGCTCAATTAGCCTTTAATTTCAGATTAATCAAATTTACTAATTTTTAGCCCAGGTGCGCCGATGATATCGGGCACTTCGCCCTGCTCTACTTCAAATCAAAATTAATGTTCTGCAAAGCTACAGGTATTCCCTAATACCTTTTACAGAACGTTCATTTTCTTCCTCTATTTTTTAATATGGGCCTTCTTTGCCACGAATGGTATTTGCCACCAACGGTTAAGGTCGTGGCCGATGGGACCGGCGCCCACATTGCCGGGGCGGTATTGCCTGGAGAGGTTTTCTACTTTAATGACTACGTCGCTCATTTATTATTTTTTCTTCGGAAGAAGACTTTTCCTCTTTGTGAACCCCTGTCTGCCGACAGGCAGGTTTATGCTCTTAGTGGCTTCGTGTGAGGCTGCTTTTCTTTTTTTCACACGAAGTCACGAAGCACACGGAGAAGCACGAAGGGGTTTTTCTTCTTGGTGAACCCCTGTCTGCCGACAGGCAGGTTTGAGCTCTTGGTGGCTTTGTGTAAGGCTGTCTTCATTTTTTTCACACGAAGTCACGAAGCACACGAAGAAGCACGAAGGGGTTTTTTTCTTCTTTGTGAACCCCTGTCTGCCGACAGGCAGGTTTGTGCTCTTGGTGGCTTTGTGTGAGGCTGTCTTCATTTTTTTCACACGAAGTCACGAAGCACTCGAAGAAGCACGAAGGGGTTTTTTTCTTCTTTGTGAGGCTTTGTGCTCTTGGTGGCTTTGTGTGAGGCTGTCTTCATTTTTTTCACACGAAGCCACGAAGTACACAAAGGAGCACGAAGGGACTAAACAATAAATCGCTTTATACCATCTTTTATTAGTGGCACATTGAAATTGATTAAAAACCCTAATCTTAATTCTGTGAGTTTTAAATGACTGGATATTTGTTTTAGCCAAACGGGATGAATTTCTAAAACCGATTTTAATTCGCAAATCACTAATTTATCTACCAATACGTCCATCCTGACACCTTCTTCGAAAAACAGTTTCGTTTTATAATTTATTGGAAGATCTACCTGCCGTTGGAAAGGAATATCTTTTAATTCAAGTTCATAGCAAAAGCACGCTTCATAAATCTTTTCCAATAAGCCGGGCCCCAATTCTTTATGCACTTTATAAGCAGCATCAACAATTTCTTTTGCTAAGAACTCTTCTCTTTCAGATAATCCGGAACACATAGTTGTTTCTTCTTTGTGAGTCTTTGTGCTCTTTGTGGCTTTGTGTGAAGATGCTTTTATTTCTTTTCTTTTCACACGAAGTCACGAAGGACACGAAGGAGCACGAAGGGGTTTCTTCTTTGTGAGTCTTTGTGTTCTTGGTGGCTTGGTGTGAGACTGCTTTTATTTCTTTTCTTTTCTTTTCACACGAAGTCATGAAGCACTCGAAGGAGCACGAAGGGGTCTTTTCTTCTTTGTGATCCTTTGTGCTCTTGGTGGCTTTGTGCGAAGATGCTTTTCTTTTTCTTTTCACACGAAGACACGAAGGACACGAAGGTGCACGAAGGGGTCTTTTCTTCTTTGTGAGGCTTTATGCTCTTGGTGGCTTGGTGTGAGGCTGCTTTTATTTCTTTTCTTTTCACACGAAGTCACGAAGGACACGAAGGGGCACGAAGGATTTTTTCTTCTTTGTGAGTCCCTGTCTGCCGACAGGCAGGTTTGTGTTCTTGGTGGCTTGGTGTGAGACTGCTTTTATTTCTTTTCTTTTCTTTTCACACGAAGTCACGAAGCACTCGAAGGAGCACGAAGGGCTTTTTCCTTGGTGAACCCCTGTCTGCCGACAGGCAGGTTTGTGCTCCTGGTGACTTTGTGCGAAGATGCTTTTCTTTTTTGATCAGCAAACGAACTTTTATTAAAGATTTCCATTTTTTTCACACCCTGATCCCGTGGCTCACGAGCTTAGGAGAAATTTCCTTTAGACACTAAGGCACGAAGAGTATAATGTTCATTCCCTCAATCCTTTTACATACCCGGCGTGGGCAATGGTGATTGCTTCTTTTACTTCACGCCAATCTACATCTACCAACATATTCGGCATTTGATCTTTTTCTGAGTCTTCAAAATACACCACGCTTTTTAAGGCCATAAATACAGAACCATCCTTATACTTTCTTTGGTAGAGATCTATCATTTTATCAAGCCCAAATTCTTTCAGCAAAAAATAAAGATCGATGAAATCTTTTTTTGTTCCCCTACCGGTAATTGCCGCAATTTTCATGGCAGCAATGTCTTCATACCTGGCTATTCTTAATTCATCGGATTGAATGATTCCGGATAGCCAGGGATAGGTATAATTGACTATATCAACTTTTATCCCGTTTACCTGATAGATATGAATATTCGTAGAATCTCTGAGCTGCGTAAGTTTCCCCAATCGTGACAAAATATTATTTATTTCTAAAACATCTGAATCAATATTTCCGAATAAATCCAAATCAATTGATTTACGATGCCCTAATTGGAGTGCCAGTGCGGTACCTCCTACTAACCTTAATTGTTCAAACAATTGAATAGATTGCAATTGCTTTAAAAGTTCCAGTGTGGCGCTGTCAATTGTTTCGTAGTGTAACATCTGAAATTTTCTTTTGGCAAATTAGAAAGCGAAGCAATAAATGCCAGTGCTTTTGGTTCCAGTTCTCTAAATGTCTTTGAAGCATCCGTTATTTGATCCAGGCCATAATAATCCATTATTAATAGCCAGTCTGATAACAGTCCGTATTCCAAAACCATTTTTATTATATAATCTCTATTTTGCCGAATATCTAACTGGTCACGATTTACATCCCAAAAAAGATGGCTGGAAAAATTTGATATGGTCGGTTTATTTTCTTTCACGATTTCTAAGATAGATCAATTGACTGTAGTTTCCTGTACTTTATATTCTTTCCCGCTTTCATAACTCGTGTCCCACGAGTTTTTTTTTCACACGAAGTCACGAAGCACTCGAAGGAGCACGAAGGGGTTTTTTTCTTCTTTGTGTTCCCCTGTCTGCCGACAGGCAGGTTTGTGCTCTTGGTGGCTTTGTGTGAGGCTGTCTTCATTTTTTTCACACGAAGTCACGAAGCA
>JGI20206J14855_1000149_pt1 | contig 26320 bp, 17 predicted proteins | sample NGESurdeep092012_6_FD_14855 | JGI IMG/M metagenome (IMG submission 14855) | reverse complement strand
GAACTGGGACTTGTAAAACGTTCAAATGAATCGCAGGTATATTTGCAGGGGTCTGATAAATTGCTGATCAGGTCAGAAGGAGATAAAGGAAGCCGGGCTTTCTATTATGATGGTCAAACACTTACTTATTACTCCGCCACCAGAAATCATTATGCACAAATAGAAACACTTCCTACAACCGTGACTATGATAGATACTGTAAGCAAACAATATGGTATCGTTTTTCCTGCTGCGGATTTTTTGTATCCGGGTTTTGTGGATGATATTTTAGCTGATGCAAAAAATCTTATTTATCTCGGTATTACTAAGGTAGGCGATAAAAATTGTTTTCATATTGCCGGAACAACAAGTGATAAAACTTTCCAATTCTGGATATCCGATGATGCTTTTTCTCTGCCGGTAAAAATGGTGATAGTATATACTAAAAAAGATTTGAACCCGCAATATGAAGCTGTTTATTCCGATTGGAAGATCAATCCTGTTTTTCCGGATGCCTTATTCAAATTTAATGTGCCGCCAAATGCAATGAAGATCAAATTTGTTCCGGTTTCTAAAAGAAAATAATTTTATATATACCATAATCTTCAGTCATGATAATTCCTTTTAAAATAAAATTTTCATATTAATAATAGTTGGGGTAAGTATGCCGCAAGTAAGTTCCGCACAGCGGTTTAGCCATCCTACTATGGCAGGTGGCGGCGGCAGCATAAGGCAGTCTGCACCACAGAGCCGTCCTGCGGCTTCTCCTTCTTTTAATCGCCCGGCAGCACAACCACCAAGGCAGTTTGCGCCTGCACCACAGAGCCATCCTGCAGCTTCTCCTGCTTCTAATCGTCCTGCAGCACAACCACCAAGCAGGAGTATTAATGGGGGCAGCCTTAATTCTAACCGCCCTACTACCATTGCACCACGCCCTGTAGCACCACGTCCTGTAGCACCCGTTATTGAAAATGCAAAAGCAAAAGAGCGTAGAAGTACCACTGTTCGTGAAAATGTAAATGTCTATCATTCCAGCAATATACAATACCATCAATATTCTTATCATCCTTATCATCCTTCCAACTGGGGCCCCTCATGGCACCCAATAGGTTTCATTGCAGCGACCCTGGCACGCGATGCTTTTATATTTTCACTTGCTAACCGCGAGTATTATTATGATGAGGGTGTTTATTACCAACCGATATCCGGCGGATATACTGTTGTAACTGCTCCCATAGGAGCTGTTGTGGGTTCATTGCCCGATGGATATGAAACGGTACAATTGGGCGATGATTATTTTTATTATTACGGTGGCACTTTTTATATTGGCCTTGATCAGGGCTACCAGGTAGTAGTTGCGCCAATAGGGGCAATAGTTACTGATATTCCTGACGGAGCCACTCAACAGAATATTAATGGCGAAATCTATCTTGTTTATAACAATACCTATTACGAACCCGTTTCCTATAACGGAGAAGATGCATACCAGGTAGTACAGATGAATTAGTTTTAAAATTCCTTTGAGCAGTATCTTCTCACAATGCCCCGGATTTCCTTAGATTGTATAAATAATAATAAGAAGAGCTATCATGAGTTTGTAATTCATGATAAAGTGATTTTAAAAACAGAAATCTTCAATATTCATTTGTTTGCTGAGAGAACGCTGTACAGGTTGGTTAATCAACAAAGCTTATTTTTCGTATAGTCATAACAGTTAAAAATATAAATATCAAATATTTGTTGCTTGCCCGAATGATCGTTCAGGCCTCTTTTATTACAAACTGCAGCAATACTCCGAAGTCCTTCACATCCCACCCGCTTTCATCACCATCTTCTCACCAAATCTTTTCTTCACACTGTCAATCGCCTGGTACAGCTTTATCATTTCCTGTGTATCTTCAAACAAATTAATTTGATAATTCCCGGGAATTAAATTCGTAAACCGGATACCAATCATTCTGATCAGCATACGCCGGTCATATAATTTTTCAAATAATTCTTTGGCAGTCTTAAATAAAATATGATCCGCATTCGTATAAGCTAAAGATTGTTGTTTGGTAAAAGTGTCAAAATTGGAATAACGAAGTTTAACCGTAACACAACCCGTCAGCTTATTTTGTTTGCGCAATTCAAAAGCAATCCGTTCCGTCATTCGCAGCATTTTGGCCCGCAAAAAATTCATGTCAATAGTATCCTGGCCAAAAGTGTTTTCTGTAGAGATAGATTTTTGTTCATGAAAAGGAACTACCGGCGTTTCATCAATACCATTGGCACGTCGCCAAAGTTCTGAACCATTTTTCCCTAAAAGATTTTGCATCATTTCTACAGGAATATCGCTTAATACCTTTACTGTTTCTACACCCATCTTCAAAAGCAAAATGGCCGTTTGCTTTCCTATGCCGGGTATTTTTGCAATGCTTAAAGGAGCCAAAAATGATTTCTCATTACCAAAAGGAATTTCAATCTGGCCATTTGGTTTCACCTCATTAGTTGCAACTTTCCCAATCAGTTTATTGCTGGCAAGTCCATACGAGATGGGCAGCCCGCTTTCTTTTACCACCTTTCTTTTTAATTCATTGGTAAATTTTAAACAACCAAAATATTTATCCATCCCCGTCATATCCACATAAAATTCGTCAATGGAAGATTTCTCAAAAAGTGGAACGGTATCTCTTATGATGTCGGTTACAAGGCCGGAGTACTTGCTGTATTGCTCCATATCTCCCCGGACTACTATCGCATGAGAGCATAAGCGCCGCGCCACTTTCATGGGCATTGCGCTGTGGACGCCAAATTTTCTTGCTTCATAACTACAGGAAGCAACCACACCACGGTCACCGGTGCCACCAATTAAAACAGGTTTCCCTATCAGCTTCGGATTAAGCAATTGTTCCACAGAAACAAAAAATGAATCCAGATCCAAATGAGCAATATGTCGCTGATTATTTAATAACATTTTCAATTATCTATTATCCATTCTCAATTACAAATCCACATACTTCCTCTCCTTATATCCCACCTTAATCATTTTATGTACCTCAATACTATACACGCCAAAATCATCAACAACTTTTCCTGTTATTTTATAAAAGCCTCTTCCCTTTATACCGTAATACCGCAGTGAATCAGGAAAGTGTACGGTATCTATCCAGTCAAGGTTCACATCCAGGAAAGTACAAAAAGCCATTTTTTCTTTGTTTACTGTGGTCACACTTTTATAATCAATAAAATAGCCAAGTGCCGTTACTATTTTTCCACACTTACTACCAAGTTCTTTTGATAGCGTATAAGCATTCACGTTATCATCCACCATTTCAAAAGGATTGCATAATGGGAAATCCAATAATTCAGTCTCGTCATATAAATCATCCAGCCGGTTATCAGGCAATTCGGGTAATTCAAAATGTATAGGTGCTTCTTCAAACATTGGCTGGCCAATGGTTGTATGTACTTTATTCTTTTTTTGTAAAAAATTGGCTTCCCACAATAATTTCTTTTTGGATTTTCCGGTAAACCCAAAAGCGCCTATACTGATCAGCATATTCAATTGTTCTTTGGTAATATCCGTACGCTCAATAAAATCCTGCAGGTGCAAATAACTGCCTGCTCTTTTTCTTTCGCTGATTATTTTCTCTGCCATTTCCTGCTGCAGCGATTTGATATGAACAAAACCCGTATATACATCATTGCCTATTATGCTTGTAAAATATTCACTCTCATTTACATCAGGAAGATGGATAGTAGCGCCCGTTTTTCGCAGCTCTGAAAAATACAATTCGGTACTATAAAAACCACCGAAATTATTAATAACGGCAACCATAAATTCTTTTGGATAATAAGTTTTCAGGTAAAGGCTTTGATAACTTTCTACAGCGAATGAAGCGGAATGCGCTTTCGAAAAACTATATCCGCCAAAGCTTTCAATCTGCCGCCATATTTCTGCACTAATGGCATCAGGATAATTTCTTTCTTTGCAATTGGAAAAGAACTTTGCTTTGATACGAAGCATTTCTTCATTGCCCCTGTATTTGCCGCTCATGGCCCTGCGCAGTATATCTGCTTCACCCATATCCAGGCCGGCAAAATGATGCGCCACTTTGATCACATCTTCCTGGAATACCATTACCCCAAAAGTTTCCTGCAACAATTCTTTCATAACTGGGTGGATATAATCTATATGTTCAGGGTCGTGATAGCGCTCAATATAAGCCCGCATCATACCACTACTGGCCACACCGGGGCGAATAATAGAACTTGCCGCAACCAAAGTGATATAATCACTGCATTTTAATTTCAACAGCAATTGCCGCATCGCTGGTGATTCTATATAAAAACAGCCAATAGTATTTACAGTGCGTATTTGTTCTCTTATCCGTACATCATTTTTAAATTGGTGAAACGCATGAATGTTTATATCAACACTTTTGTTTTGCCGCACTAACCGCAAACACTCTTTGATGTGGCCAAGGCCGCGCTGGCTCAAAATATCCAGTTTGTACAAGCCAATATTTTCTGCAACGAACATATCCAGCTGCACTGTAGAAAAACCTTTTGGTGGCATAAATAGAGTAGCATAGTTGGTGATCGGCTCTTCAGATATCAACATACCGCCCGGGTGAATTGATGAATGGTTAGGGAAATTTTCTATTAGTTTTCCATACTTCGATATAAGCCGCTGTATTTTATCATCACCATTATTTTCTGATGCAAGAGAATCAATCTCTTCTTTCGGCAATCCAAAAACTTTTCCCAATTCCCTGACAGTCGCACGGTATTGAAAAGTAGAGTACATGCCTAATAACGCCACATGTTGTTTTCCGTAGCGCTTAAAAACATAATCAATTACTTCATCTCTGTCAAGCCAGGAAAAATCCATATCAAAGTCGGGTGGGGAAGTGCGGTAAGGATTTAAAAATCGTTCAAAATAAAGATCTAATTCTATCGGGTCCACATCAGTTATTTGCAAACAATACGCAACAATAGAATTAGCGCCACTTCCACGGCCTACATAATAAAAACCGCGCGATTGTGCATATCGGATGATATCCCAGGTGATCAAAAAATAAGCATTAAACCCAAGCTTATTAATGATCTTTAATTCCTTATCGACTCTTGCCCGCGCTACTTCATTGTTTCCATAACGGAACGTAAGGCCATCCTGCGCCAGTTTTGCTAAAAGTATCCTGTCATCTTCTTTGGATGCGCTGAAAACTTTTTTATTCTTGTCTTTATTGAATTCCATTTCGATGCTGCATGCATCCATCAGCTTATAAGTGTTGGTAACAATACCGGGATATTGTTTGAAAGCTTCCAGTAATTTATTTGGCGTAACAAAACTTTCATTTTCACCACAAACAGCAGTAGGAGGAAGTTTAGAGAGTAACGTGTTTTTATCAATCGCGCGCAAAAGCTTATGTACATTATAATATTGCCTGCTTAAAAAAGTTACCGGCTGCCGGATTACAAAGCAATCAGCATATTTTTTTATATCCAACCCAAATAACTTATTCACTTCCTCAGGTAAAACACCAATCTTTTCATTCGCTGATAATTCTCCTGGAGATTTCTTTCCTAAAGGATAAATCACAAAACCATCATTAATATGATCAAAAAAAGTTTGGTCTTTCCCCCTCTCCCCAAAGGGAGAGGGGCCAGGGGTGAGGCTTTCTTCCTTCTCACTTTGCTTACCAGGAAAAGGAATAAGCGATTCCAAATGCGCAGAAATAAATTGATTGATCCATCCAAATCCGGCATTGTTTGCAGCAATCAAAATATACAATAGTTCATCTTCATTCCGGATTTCCGCACCGGTAATAGGTTTTATCCCGGCGGCCCTGCAGTCCTTTACAAAATCCCATATATCGCAGGTAGAATTGATATTTGTTAGTGCCAATGCCGGTACTCCAATATCCACTGCTGCTGCCACTAATTCTTTTACAGACATCGTCCCATATCGGAAACTAAAATAGGTTTTGCAATTCAGGTACATATTGTTTTGTTTATCGCCTATTGGCAAAACAAAACTAATAAATTTAGTTATTAATAACTAAATTTATTAGTTTTATATAATGAAGATTTTATCTTTTACACCCTGACCCGTTATTTTTAGTCAACTGTATTGCTAAAAATAATTTTAGGCTTCCGGGACCCTCGCGTTCGTGGATTTACCTCCCTTCATGGATCCAATTACTTTTTTTGAAACTTACCCTGAGAAATATAAATCGGCATCATTTGTTCATTTACTGCATTCGCTTCGCTCATTTTTAAAATGCAAGTGCGTGTATTTTTTTTGTTCCTGGAAAAATAAAAATGACGAATTAGTTTTATTCTAATAAGAAAAACAGTTTGAATTTATTTATAGTTCAGATTGTACTAACACACAAAATGTATAACATAAAATAATAAATTATTCTACTTTTGAACTGTACTAAAAAGTGGAAACGTAGAACTCTACATTCCATTAAATACACTGCCTATTCTTTCAAAAGTTTATTCATTAATTTATAGAATCCTTCTTTATATTTCGTATAATATTTACCGGTACCAGGGCCCTGGAATCCTGTATCGATTTTACTCACTTTGCCTGTTTTGTCAAGAATAATTGTAGTAGGAAACATGTTGATATTTGTGAATTGCGGCAAAGTTTTTTCAGTAAGATCCTTATCCGTTGCCGTAACTCCGGTAATTAAAATAGGATACTTTATGTCAAAACGTTTTTGAAATTTGCGCAGATCTTTTTGAGACCTTGAAAAATCAGTGCTTAATTCATAAGCCAACGCAATAACTTCCACGCCGCGTTGTTTATTTTTATTGTAATAATCACTTAGAAAAGCAGTTTCATCCATACAGTTGGGGCACCAGGAGCCCATTATGTCTATGATCACTACCTTATTCTTAAACCTTTTATCGTTTATTGACACAGCATTCCCATTGATATCTTTAAACTTAAAATTCAAATGACCAGCTTCGCCGGGTTTTAAAAATACTGCGTAAGTATTGGGCAATGTAGGGTTGGCGCTTGCTTTGCCTGTGAACTTTTCTGTGGCGGCAACACCACTGTACAACTCTCCACTCAATTCTTTACCCTCGACTTTTGCAGCAAAAAGTAAAGCATGTATGCCATCGAATCCGGAAAACCATAATGAATCCCCGCTTATAATTCCTTCCAAATAGCGGTAGTCGCCACCGGGAGTCAGTACTGATCCGGTAACACTGTTTCCTTCCTGTGTGAAAGTGCCGATAGCGGGCGATTCCTTTCCTGTTGCAGATTTGAAATCCATAGCCCATTTACCGGAAACGTTTTGCCTGGCATCACCGTATAAAGCAGGGAACCGTTCGGGCTTCCTGGTTGTAGCCGTAAAAGGAAGAACCGTTGATCCTCCTGTTGAAGATTTATACCAAATGCCATTCAAGCTATCAGGCGAAATTATTTTTGCATCAAATTCCGATTCAAAAACAGGCATTTTTATAAACAAAGAATCATCTCTTTTTTTCACATTGGGGATACTCATTGCTTCCGAACCATTAAGGAAGTATAAAACCTGCTTTCCATTTTTAAAATCAGTACGCGCATTAAATATGATTTGTTTGCCATCCGGCCTGTGAATAGATATGCGCCAGAGCTTGTGTGGTTTCGTTTGAGCAAAGTTAAAAATAGAAAAAAGTAAGGAAACAATTAAGGAAATAAAGGCCTTCATGGTTTATGAGGATTAATTTGTAAAAATAGGCAAATTCTCATAGTTAAATAATTGATTTACACATAATATGTAAACTATAAAAAGCATGAAACAGGGTAATAAAATGATTTAATTGAAGAGGGAATGATATTTAAAGAATGGCTATTTATTTTCAAGATAAATGAAAAAAATTGTATAGTGATTAGGCTTGAACCGCCGTCCGCCTCAGGCGGATATGAATCGATGCTCTAACCAGCTAAAATATTGGTATCGGGGAGCGGACTTGAACCGCCGACCTTCGGGTTATGAATCCGATGCTCTAACCAGCTGAGCTACCCCGACATTTTGGGCGGCGAAGATAATACTTTGCAGAAAAATGGCAATGCAATAAATAAACAGGAATGCTATACGCCTCAGGCGGACCAGGAGATAATACTTTGCACAAAAATGGCAATGCAAAATCAGCCGAGGTTGTTATTTTATATTCCTTCTCCCAGGATATATTTCCAATGCTTTTTCCAGGCAATCCATAGCATTATTGATTGCTTCAATATTTAAAACATAAGCAAGCCGTACTTCGTTTTTACCCAACCCTTTTGTACCATAAAAGCCGGTTGCAGGAGCGAGCATAAGTGTTTGGCCTTTATAATCAAATGATTCCAGGAGCCATTGGCAAAAATCATCGGCATCATCAACAGGCAATGAGGCCATCGCATAAAATGCACCTCCGGGATTGGGACAAAAAACTCCCGGAATATTGTTCAATCGCTTTACAATAGTGTCTCTTCTCGATTGGTATTCAGCTTTTGGTTTTTTAAAATAATCAGAAGGCAGGCCAACTGCGGCCTCACCTAAAATTTGTCCAAACCCCGGGGGGCTTAATCTCGCCTGGGCAAATTTCATAACTGTTTGCAATACTTCTTTATTATGCGTTATCAATGCGCCAATCCTTGCGCCACAGGCGCTGTAACGTTTACTAACCGTATCCATTAATATCACATTATCTTCTGCGCCTGTCAGTTGCATTGCGCTAAAATGTTCACCATTATAACAAAATTCACGGTATGCTTCGTCGGAAAATAAATACAGATTATGTTTTTTCACAATTGTTTTCAATACTTCCATTTCTTCACGGCTGTATAAATAGCCAGTAGGATTGTTGGGATTGCAAATGATTATTGCTTTTGTCTTTTTGGTTATTAATTTTTCAAAGTCTTCGATTGGCGGAAGAGCAAACCCGGTTTCTATATTTGAAGTAACCGGAACTACCTTGACTCCTGAAGTAACTGCAAAGCCATTGTAATTGGCATAAAATGGCTCTGGAATGATCACTTCATCTCCGTCATCGAGGCAACTCATAAATCCGAATAAGATGGCTTCACTACCACCGGTAGTAACGATTATTTCATTATGATCTACATTGATATTTACCGAACGATAATAGGATACTAATTTTCTTCTATAGCTTTCATTTCCTGCGCTGTGACTGTATTCCAGTATTTTAAAATCTGATTTGCGTACAGCATTTAAAATTTCTGGCGGAGTTTCAATATCGGGTTGACCAATATTTAAATGATAAATTTGTATCCCTTTTTTCTTAGCCGCTTCCGCAAACGGAACCAATTTTCTGATAGGAGAGGCGGGCATTATTTTGCCTCGATTACTTACTGATAACATGTTGCAAAGATAAAGTATGATTTATTTTTTGTAAAACCTCTTTTCTAAAAATTAAAAAACCTGAAATGCTTTATTACATTGCATTTCAGGTTTTCTTTTGTAGCACGTACGGGGTTCCCTGCCTGACTGCGTCAAGCAGGCAGGGAACCCGTGATACCCTGGCTGTCTGCGTCAGGCAGACAGGCTCCGTTCAAGTATTTTTTCAACCAATTTTTTCCAGCAGTAGATTTCAAGTATTTTTCTCTAATTCTTGCAGTAGCCCAATCAGGATGTTGTTCTGTGTAAATTATTTTCCAAGGGAGATGCGCTTTAGTATATCGGTTTTTTCGGGAATTATGTTCCTTTAATCTTTTAAGAGCATCTAAAGCCATTCCGACATAAGTGGCTTCATCTTTTAAACTAAATAAAACATAAACAGTTACCATAAATAAAATAGCCTTGAAAATATTACAATCAAGGCTTTAATTTTTATTCTTTTGTAGCACGTACGGGATTCGAACCCGTGATTCCTCCGTGAAAGGGAGGCGTCTTAACCCCTTGACCAACGCGCCATTCTATTTTAAGGACGGCAAAGATACTCTTAGGCATTTTTGATACCAAATATTTTCCTTTCTTTTGAAAAATAATAATAAAATTCTGTTGTTTTCTTAAAATTTAGGACAAGGTATTCCCTTGAATCCCGGAGGTTTTTTTACGTAAATCAAAGAAATTTCCATACCACCCCTACTTTGTGAGGCTCCTTTTAGACTGGAAACATTTACATCGTAGCTGGTACCTATCCGCATACCGGAAAATTCCAATCCTATATAAGGGATTAAAGCATCATCGAAGCGGTACCACATTCCGGCATATACGTTAGAAGGATTATCGCTTTTTGAATCAATAGGCGCTGCCAAAGCACCGCCAATAACGGTTTCAGTAGCGCCGGCCTGGTATTGAAAAATTCCGCTGGTGTGCAGCGTAAGAATATCAGAAACCGGGAAATACCCTCCGGCGCTGACAGTAGTGCGGGGAGCTATATTCCAACTGGCTCCAAGAAAACTTTGGTGAGGACGGTTGATGTGATACATTGAAGCTCCGACATAAAAATTATTAGTTTCATCAGTAGATGCCGAAAATAATAACCCTGCATTTACATCCAGGTAATTTATGTTTATATCTTTACTGTTGAAAATCTCCTGGGTTACCCCGGTGAAGCCATAAGGTGTGAGCTGGTCTTCAAAATAAAGCTTACTTTCATCCAGCATTTTTTGTCCATAAGTGCCTTGGAAACCAATTCCAATTTGTTTAAAACCATCTTCATCCAAAGATTTATCATAAGAAGTGGATAACCCTATATAATTACTGGTGAGAACACCTCCGCCAGCTTTATCAGTAAGAGCTATAATTCCAACCCCCCATCTGTCAAAATCCGGAAGTTTATCTTTTAGAATATCAAAATCCACACTTATGGTAGAAGTAGTATATACATTATTAAAAGCCGGCCATTGGTTGCGGTAATTTCCTGCCACGCGTACGGTGCCATCAAATTTCCCGGTAAATGCAGGATTGAGGGTAAGTGGGGAGGAGAAAAATTGGGAAAAATGAGGGTCCTGTGCATTTACAAAAAATGATACACATATTAGCAAACTCAAAACAGCAGTGGCCTTTTTCATTTTTAAAAAATTCAGGAGATTAAAGGTAAGGAAATTGTTGAAAGTTGGAAGATGATTTTGAAAGTTGAAGGTCGAATTATAAAAACAAACATCTTACCTGTTTATTGATTTACTGTAGTCAACTCTGAGCCCCTTTTCTACATTTGTACTTTTACTCCATACGCCAGGTCACCTGCGTCGCCAAGCCCGGGAACAATATATCCTTTTGCGGTCAGTTCATCATCAATATCACCACACCATATCCTGGCCTTTGGCTCTGCGCGTAATACGTATTCGATACCCACTGTGCAGGCAAGTGCGCACGCAATATGTATTTCAGACGGATTACCTTCTTCACGTATGAATTGCAACGTTTTTACCAAAGAGGCTCCCGTGGCAAGCATTGGGTCTGATATAATTACCACCCGGTTTTCCATTTCAGGACAACTGATGTAATCAAGGCTTATCTCAAAGCTCCCATCATTTTTATGTTTTCTGTAAGCGCTGATGAATGCATTATCTGCTCTGTCAAAATAATTAAGAAATCCATTATGCATTGCCAGGCCTGCACGCAAAATAGTAGCGAGTACGGGTTGTTTTTCTAAAACTTTACAAACAGAAGTTCCGAGAGGTGTGGCAATTTCTTTTTCGACCCACGGCAATGTTTTGCTGATCTCATAAGCGCATATTTCAGCAATTTTCTCCAGGTTCTTGCGGAACCTTTGTCTGTCAGTTTGTATATCCACACTTCTTAGTTCGCTTAGCCAATTGCTTACTAAAGAATGATTAGTGCTGAGATTTACTACCATTGTTTCGATTTTAAGAGAACTTTAAAGTTATTCGTGAATTTTTAAAGTTATAAATTTGGACAAATCTAAAATTAAAACTGCAATAATTATTCTATGATCTATCAGGTAATTGGGTTAATGAGCGGGAGTTCTCTTGACGGGCTGGATATAGCTTATGTGGAATTTAGTGAAACAGCAGGAAAATGGGATTATGATATTAAATGTGCGGCATGTATAGAATATGGGAATGAATGGAAACAAAAATTGAAAGATGCTATCGGTCTTTCCGCGAGGGATTATCAATTATTACATACAGCTTATGGTAGATATTTGGGTGGTGTTGTAAATGAATTTATAGAAAAATTTCAATTGCAGCATAAAGTAAGTTTGATTGCTTCCCACGGACATACTACTTTTCATTTTCCTGAAAAAAGAACGACACACCAGCTTGGTGATGGCGCTGCTATCGCCGCAGAAACTCAACTTCCTGTAGTGAGTGATTTGCGGTCAATGGATATTGCTTTGGGCGGCCAGGGAGCTCCAATAGTACCTTTAGGAGAAAAATTATTATTCCCGGATTATAATTATTTCCTGAATACTGGTGGTATTGCGAATATTTCTTTAGGCAGTAAAGCAACGGCTCTTCTTATCGGCAGGCAAATAAATAATGAAGATTCTCATTTACTTAATAATAAAATAATCGCCTTTGATATTTGTGCTGCAAACCGGGTTTTAAATATGCTTGCTGCTGAAAAGAATAAAGAATATGATGAAGATGGAAAATTGGCTTCGGAAGGTAAAATAAATGAAACGCTTTTAAAAAAATTGAATTCGTTGGATTATTATTCTCTTCCTTATCCCAAGTCTTTGGCAAATAGTTTTGGTACAGATATTATTTTCCCATTGATAAAAAGTTTCAGTTTGAGTACTGAAGATTCATTGCGCACTTACGTGGAGCATATTGCTATTCAAGTAAAAGATTCTCTACAATCTCAGTTTTCTAATACGGATATGCAGCAATTAATGATAACCGGGGGTGGCGCTTTTAATCAGTTTTTAATAAGCAGGATTTCAAAACATTTGGAAGAAATTAATTTTGAGATCTATATTCCAGGTGATGATGTAGTAATTTATAAAGAGGCATTGATAATGGCTTTGCTGGGAATTTTGAGATGGCGCGAACAATATACCATCTTGTCCTCGGTAACTGGCGCTTCGCGCAATAGCATTGGTGGCGCATTATGGCTGGGAACAGAAGCGTGATATATTTTATTAAGAATATAAAGTGAAAACATTTGCGGGCAAACGGTACAATCCTGTTTATTTTTATTATTTTTCATTTTTAAATTATGCTGTAATGAAAAAATCTATCGCTATCATATTTGTGGCTTCAATTGTTTTGTTTTCCTGTAGCCCGGATACTGCTTCTAAAGAGAAAAGTGAAAAACAAAGTTACCAGCTTACCAAAGATGAATTATTGGAAAAAGAACAAAAGAACCCCCAGAACTTTTTAGTAGTTACCGGCCACAATAAAAAAAACATAATAGGTCAAACCGTTGTAAAAGGCACATTACACAATAATGCTTCGATTGCTACTTTTAAAGATGTAGATGTCAGATTAACTTTTTATTCCAAAACCCAAGCCTTATTGGAAACAGATGAAGAAACTATTTATGAAACTCTTGGGCCTGGTGAAACCCAGGATTTTAAAACAAAATATTTTGCTCCAAAAGGCACAGATAGCGTTGGCTTGGAAGTATTAAGGGCAAAAGTGGTTAAGCGGTAAACAAACAAATAGCCATGATTTCTGTTTTTATTTTCAATGTATGAAAATAAATTTCGATCATGGCTATTCGAAAATGATATTTATAGGTTTACCGTTTTTATTCTTCTTTAAAAGAATTAGTTCCCCACAATTCATAGCGCTGATATATGTTTGGGAGTTCAGAAGAAAAATCTGCCCAGTTCCTGCTTTCTTTAGGAGACCAAAGTACTTCGCTAAGAGCAGTCATCCTGGGGAAGATCATGTATTCTACTTTTTGAGGATTGGCCATGTATTCAGTCCATACATTTCCCTGTGCGCCCAAAACATAATGAGCTTCAGAACTTTTTAGCTCTTTTGGAACCGGTTCATAATTGTAAACGGTATCCAGGGGCAAATAGCCCCCAATAGTCAGGCTGTCAGAATTTTTCGTCTGTGCATGGTCGAAGTAAACATAACTTCCGGGAGTCATAATTACATTATGATGTTGCTGTGCAGCATCAATGCCACCTTGTTCGCCACGCCAGCTCATAACAGTTGCGTTTGGCGCCAGGCCACCTTCCAGAATTTCATCCCAGCCAATTATACTCCTTCCTTTGCTATTTACATATTTTTCTATCCTGTGAATAAAATAACTCTGCAAGCCATTTTCGTCCTTCAAATTTTTATCCTTTATTAATTTCTGGCAAAATGCAGATCTCTTCCAATACGTTTTAGGACATTCATCGCCACCGATATGTATGTATTTGGAAGGAAATAATTTCATTACTTCATCAAGTACATTCTCGATAAATTTAAAAGTATATTCAGAGGGACAAAATACATCTGGAAATACGCCCCATGTTTGCTGAACCTGTTTGCCTTCACGGCTTCCGGCCCATGGAGTATTATCCTTTATTTCTGTAGATTCATTTGGGAAACAACTTAATTGCGGATAAGCTGCAATAGCGGCCGATGCATGGCCTGGCATTTCTATTTCAGGAATGACGGTTATATAACGATCCTGTGCATATTTTACAATTTCTTTTATTTGTGCCTGGGTGTAAAATCCTCCTTCGCGGGTGTTGTCATTTCCGGTACCCGGATAATGGCCTATGATGGTACCATTTCTAAATCCGCCAACAGAAGTAAGTCGGGGATATCTTTTTATTTCTATTCTCCAACCCTGGTCTTCAGTTAGGTGCCAGTGAAAAGTATTGTACTTTTGATAGGCGAGAAAGTCAATATATTTTTTGATAAAATCCACATCAAAAAAATGACGGCCCACATCCAGGTGCATTCCCCGGTATTGAAAACGTGGATAATCTTTTATAGTCAATTGTGGTATTTCAAATTGAATGTCGCCTGTTTCAGCTCTTTCGGCTGGCAAAAGTTGAAGCAGTGTTTGAATACCATAAAATATAGCTTCATTGCTGACCCCTTCAATATTGATTTCATTGGCTTTTACTTGTAAATCATATTCATCTTTTTTTCTTTCATCAGGTTTCAGTAAACCAAGAATAATGGCATTTTTTACATTATTATTCGGTGAAATATTTTTTACAGGAAGAGAAAATCCATATAATCTTTTGAGATAAAGATTCAGCATTTCGGCATCATGTTGTAAACTGTTATTGGAAATGATAATAGTTTTAGATGTAAGATTAAAATTACCTTGGTGCATTTCAAGTGATACCGGTTTTGGTACTATGCTGATTTTCGTTTGTCCAAAAGTTGTTGCACACATAAATAAGAAGGATAGGAACAATAAATTTTTCATGGAATGTCTTTAAAGGTTAATTGAGTTGGACTAAAATACGATTTTACTTTAAAACAGGAAGCGAAACTTTAGAGGCATGACTTTCGTCATCGTAAATATGTATGGTTGATTTTTGAAAATCATCCTCATTGGCATCAGGAATACGCATAAACTTTTGGGGATTTCTATCAACGAGAGGAAACCAACTGCTTTGCACCTGAACCATTATCCGATGTCCTTTTTTAAAAGTATGATCCACATCGTTCAGGTTTATTTTTACTTCACTTATTTTCCCGGGTGTAAAAGGTTCAGGTTTTTCATAATTGTTCCTGAACTTTCCACGCATCACTTCGGCGCGAACAAGCCTCTCAAAGCCTGCCATTTCAGTGCCTTCAGGTGAATCCGGTGGAGTAACTTCATCATCGGGCAATACATCAATTAACTTTACAATGAAATCTGCGTCGGTTGTAGAAATACTTACAAAAAGATCTGCAGAAATTGGCCCTGCTATAGTCATATCTTTTGTAAGTGGTGCACTTTCAAAGCTCAATACATCAGGCCTTTTTTCAGTAAAGCGCTGGTCTTCCACCATATATTCATTATTTCGACTGCCCTGAACTTTAGCGGTATAAGGAACCGGATTAGCTGGATCGCTTATATATTCATCAAAAGAATTTTTTGAATTATTTTTTTGAGCTGATAAACTATGATTTGAGTTAAAATAGTAATTGACATCAACGCTGTTTGCCGGAGGCCATTTATCAAAATGCCTCCATTCATTAGTGCCTGTTTCAAAAACAGTAGCTTTTGAAGTATTGAAATCTCCTTTATCTTTTAAATAATAATTAAAGAATTTTGTTTGTAAACTATCCTGAAAATACTGGCTGGTATTGCTTCCAAAATGGTAAGTGCCAAAATGATCCCATCCATTGCGTGCCCATGCGCCATGTGTCCACGGTCCCATCACAAGATAATTTTTATTGGCCGGGCCTTGTTTTTCAATAGCCTGGTAAGTATGTAATGATCCGAAAAGATCTTCCGCATCAAACCACCCACCAACCAACAATGTAGGGATATTGATGTTTATAAGATGAGTACGGATGTTTCTTTTTCTCCAGTACGTATCATAAGTGTCATGTTTCAGGTATTCGTTCCAGATGTAACTGCGATGATTAAAATATGGAGCAGATTGAGTATTTTTTATTGTTCCCATATTTAAAAAAAACTGGTACACATCATTGTTATCTGCGTTAAACATGGATGATCCGTAATTTTCTATAGGCCCGTTTCTTTCTTTACCAAAATAATTCATAAACATAAAATTATCAAGTAGAAAAAATGCGCCATTATGATTGGCATCATCACCGATAAATTCATCAGTAACCGGTGCCTGCGGGCTTACAGCTTTTATAGCAGGATGCGCTCCTGGCAGGCTCGCCGTTGCGTAAAAACCTGGATAAGAAATACCATATAAACCAGCCCGTCCATTATTGTTTTTAATATTTTTTAAAAGCCAGTCAATAGTATCATAGGTATCGCTGCTCTCATCCACCTGTGTTTTATCTTTTTTATTGGGAATGTAAGGAGTCATTTCAAGATTATGTCCTTCGCTCATATAACGGCCACGCACATCCTGGTACACGAAAATGTATTTTTCCTGCATCAGTTCGTTGTTTGGTCCCAGTCTTCGCGCATAGTTATTTTTTCCGTAGGGTCCTACAGAGTAAGGAGTACGCTCTATCAAAAAAGGATATTTTTGAGATTCATCTTTTGGAACATAAATTATAGTATATAATTTTATACCATCACGCATGATGATGGTGGTGTCCATTTTATTATAATTTTCTTTTACAAAATCATTATTTGTATTATTCTGGCTTCTGGCTGAATAACCAAACAGGCAAAGGATGAGCAATAAATTTATTTTCATTTTTTCATTTTAATACCGGTAATATAATTTTTGAAGCGTGTTCAGCATCATGATAGATGCGAATGTTAGCTTTTTGAAAATCGCTGTCATTTGCTTTATAGATGTCAATGAATTTTTGCGGATTACGGTCAACTAAAGGAAACCAGCTGCTCTGAATCTGGATCATGATCCTATGTCCTTTTAAGAATGTATGCGCTACATCAGGAAGCTCCCATTTTACTTCAGTTATTTTGCCGGGAACAAATGGCTCAGGCTTTTCAAAACTATTTCTGAATTTTCCACGCATGATCTCAGCACGAACCAACATCTCGTAACCACCCATCGGATAAGGCCTCCGGCTTACTTCGTCTATTGAGGCAGGCGTAGGATCTTCATATTTAAAATCATCTGGAAAAACGTCAATCAATTTCACCACGAAATCAGCATCAGTGGTAGAGATCGAAGTCAGTAAATCAGCAATCACAGGTCCTGCAAGAGTTACATTGTCATCTAATATTCCCGTTTCGTAAGTTAATACATCAGGCCTGCGCGAAGCAAATCTTTGATCGTCATCCATATACTCTCTTGTTCTTCTGAAATGTACATCTTGCGTGTATGGAACAGGATGAGCAGGATCGCTGGTATATTCATCAAAGGGCGTTGTATTTTGTGGTTTTTCATTTAGAGATAAGTTTCTATCAGAACCTAAGTACAGATTTTCTTCTTCCATATTCTTTGGCGGCCACACATCAAATTTTTTCCAATCATTTTCTCCTGAAAAAAATATATTGGCTTCTGCAATATTGGAAGTATTTCCCTCACCCAATAAATAATAATTGAAAAAAGGAATTTCAATGCTATCCTGGAAATATTTGGATGTGTTGCTTCCAAATTGGATATTACCCATAAAACTTCCGTCATGGCTGGCCCATTCTCCATGGTACCATGGTCCCATTACAATCCTGCTGTTTGTTTGCGGGCTTTGTTTTTCGTTTGCTTTATAAGCATTCCAGGCACCAAAACCATCTTCAGCATCAAATAAACCACCTACCCAAAGCATTGCTGGTTTTACATTGTATAATCCGACACGTGCATTGCGCGCCTGCCACCATGCATCGTAGTTGGGATGCTGGTATAATTCATGCCAAAATGGAATACTATCCCCCATTAATTTTGCAAAGTTTTTCAAAGCTCCTGTTTTCAGGTAAGCATTATAGTTATCGTCGGATTTAAACGAAAATCCCCGTGTATAAGTGGTGGATGGTTTAGGGTGCGGGGTTCCAAAAAAAGGATAGAAAGAAAAACCGTCCATTACAAAAAAAGCGCCTTTGTGATGAAAATCATCTCCCATAAACCAATCCGTTACCGGGGCCTGCGGGCTTACGGCAACTAAGGCAGGATGCCCGCTCAACGCCGCTTCTGTGGAATAGAAACCCGGATAAGATATTCCCGATACTCCCGCTTTGCCATTATTATTTTTAATATTTTTTACCAGCCAATCTATCGCATCATAAGTATCGCTGGCTTCATCAATTTCTTTTCCTTTTTTATTTTTATTGAACGGCCTTACATCTACAAAAGTCCCTTCACTCATAAAGCGGCCTCTTACATCCTGGGTTACAAAAATGAAATTTTCTCTGGCGTAGGCCATTTTATAAGAACGCCAGATGGCCATATATTTATCCGCTCCATAAGGATAGCAGGAATAAGGCGTGCGTGTCATTAAGAATGGATGTTTGCTACTTTGATCTTTAGGAATATAAATAGAAGTAAACAATTTGACTCCATCGCGCATGGGAATGTACTGTTCCAGTTTAGTATAATTATTTACAAACCAGGTACTGTCTGCGTTTTGGGAAAAAGAAGAGAGTGAGAAAAGAAGAATAGTAAAGAGTGATAAATATTTTTTCATTGTCAATTTTTTTTATGAATTAAATGTACAGATAAATCAATTAAAACAGAGTTTTTAAGTCGGAGTTTATTTTCCTAATGAGATATAATTGCTGATTTTTTTTATTGGAGGGAAATCGCAAAGTGCTTTTATTGAAATAAGAATCTCTGTTATTTCCTGCCCGAAAGACAAGGTCAGGCGGGGTTTGTTTAGTACCAAAGAAATTATTGTTTTTTTTCATTGTTGACCAGCCATCTTAAAATAATTTTTGTGAGAAGTGAAATCTGTAAAGTGAAGGAGCATGCCTGTAAGGAGATTTTTAAATTTTTTAGAAAGTGTAATTTTTTTCTTACAATACTTGTAAATCCATAAAATATTATTAATTTTCTGAATCTTTTACCAAAAACTTTATCAAATGAATACAGAAGTATTTCACCACATCAACTGGCTTGCCGTGTTGGTAGGCGGTTTAGCTTATTTCTTACTCGGCGCGATATGGTACACAGCCCTCTTTGGAAAGAAATGGAGATCATATAACAGCTCCCTAATGAATACGCCAGATGCAAAAAAAGGAGCTACAGGCATCATGATCGTTTCTTTTATTTTAATGTTTATTTCTACGCTGGGACTTTCTTTGATTGTTACCCGTTTAAGTCTGGCTGGCTGGCAGGTAGGATTAAAATTGGGAATTCTTACAGGTGTTTTTTTTGGTGCTACGGCGATAAGTATTTCTTATGTTTATGAGAAAAGACCATTTGGTTTGTATTTCATAAACGGTTTGTATACAGTAGTAGGAAATATCATTGCTGCCATCATTGTCAGTTGCTGGAAATAGAAAATTAATTTTTTTATTAAAATTTTGAGCATAATATTAATTATGGTGGGGATCATTATTTTGAAACCATTTATTTTTATGCGCCATCTGCATAATCTGCGCTTTGCTTTGCACTTGTAGTTTTTGATAAATATTAGCAATATGTTTTCTTACAGTAAATGTGCTGATATCCAGGGCTACTGCAATTCGTTTGGCATCCCATCCATTTACGGTGAATTGCAAAATTTCTTTTTCTCTTTCTGTAATCATTGATGGTAGCGTATCTCCGGTTTCAGTAATTTCCCCTTTTTCGGAATGAATCAATAGTTGCAAAGTTTTACGTGCAATAGCAGGGCTCATCGGAGCGCCTCCATGTTCTACAACACTTGCAACAGCTTCATGTAAAATGCCTGCAGGCTCATGTTTGAGTAAATAACCTGATGCCCCGGCTCTTATTGCATCAAAAATTTTATCATCATCATCAAATACGGTGAGTACAATAAAATGGATTTGCGGATAGATAGATTTGGCAATGGCAATTGTTTCAATACCTGTCATCCCGGGCATTTCGAGATCCATAAAGATAACCTGGGGTAATTTTGAATCTGGTAATCCTTTAAGTTCTTCAAGACATGCATGGCCGCCTGATGCAGTGAACAGAACCTTGTAGCCTGTTAACTGGTTTATTTTTTGAAGAAATGTATTTCTATTGATCACATTGTCTTCTGCAAGGGCTACTGTAAACATAGTATTTAAAAATACAAATTTCGATTTCTAAACTTCCCTGCCAATAATCAATTTGTAGTAGATGAAATGATTACCGATGTGCCACCTGGAATGTTTTGTTTCCATAAAATTGTCCATCCCGCCTGCTTTGCTCTTGTCTGCATATTTTTTAATCCATTTCCCCCATCAGCTTTTGTGACTGCCTGGTTCATTCCGTTGCCATCATCTTCTATCCTGATTTCCCATGTTTTATCTGCTGCGATCAATATACTTATTTGATTTCCTTCGCTGTGCCGTATTGCATTATTTACAGCTTCCTGCATAATCCTGAATAAATGTAAAGCGTTTGCTGGAGATAATTTTTGATCGTTTAAAATATTTTCTTCTATGGTGATATTAATATGCGGATGGTTGGGTTGAATTTTTTGCAAAAAAACTTTAAACCGATCGCTGACAGATGTTAAAGAAATAGCTTCTTTATTTAATGCCCAAATGGTATCGCTTATTTGATTAATGATGGATTGTGAATTTTCTTTTAATTGGTGTAAAATATTTAAATCATTTCCATTCCTGGAATTTTTGATAGTGGCCACGTTTGATGCAATAGCCGCTGCATAAGCGCCAAGATTATCATGCAGGTCGCGGCTTATCCTTTCACGCTCGTATTGTATTTCCTGTTGCAATTGCAGGTCAGTTAATTTTTTTTGGTATTGACGGTGAACAGATTGTTGAACAATGAATGCAATAATTCCAATAAAAATTATTATTATTAAAATTTTAAACCACCACGTTTGCCACCATGGTGGAGAAACTATAATTGCAATTGTTTTTTTGAAAACTCTGTTAGAAGGAAATATAGGAGCACAGGTAATTTCAAATAAATAATTACCGGGCTGCAAAACATATTTTATGCCCGTTGGCTGGTTTGTCTTTTGCCATTTTTCTTCAAATCCTTTTAAGCGATATTGGTATTCGTATTCATCTGTATTCAAAAGGCCTAACGCAGCTACATCAAGCTGCACGTGGTTTTGATTATAGTTTAAAATGACAGAATCGTTTTGCCATATTTTGGAAGGAAAATTATACGAAGAATCATTTATAAATAAACTGGTAATATTTATTACAGGATTGTCTTTTATCCCTGATAAAGCGGAAGGATAAAAAGCGGTAATACCATTGATTCCTCCAAAATAGAATTTGCCATTTACTGCTTTGAAAGCCGATTCTGTATTGAATTCATTTTCCTGAAGTCCTGATTCTTTTGTATAATTAATAATTTCCCCATTCAAAGGGATGTACGATAATCCCAGGTTACTGCTTGCAAAAACGGCCTGTTTATTTTTTACAGGAAGCATTGCATAAATAAAATCGTTCAATAGCCCGTTTTGAGTGGTTATTTTTTTTATTAAAACACCATCTTCCGAGAAAACGTATAATCCCTTTTCTGTGCCGACCCAGATATGGTGCAACGCATCTTCCGTGAAACTTCTTATGGGGTAATTTTCGGGTATGTGAAAAGTTTGAAGGCGCTTATTTTGATCCAATTGATAGACGGTTCCTGTCAGCATTCCTACCCACAAAATTTTATTTGAAGAGTATATAAAACAATTAATTTGTTCAGGAAACTCAATTTTGAAAGGCAGCAGGGGAGAAGCAGATATTAATTTCTCATTTTTAAAATTACAGGAAAAAATGTTGGATGTAGTGGCAATAAAAAGAGTACTGTTATTTATTCGCTGAAGATTATTGACAAAATTTATTTGGTGGGTAGGCACCACATTTTCGATTGACTTATCTATTCCAAGTGAATTTATTTTTTTTGTTGGCAAGTTTAAGATATACCATCCTTTGCCAATTGTTTCAACCAAATAATCATCATCTGTTAATTTCTCGATGGCATTAATATCTTTCATCTTTTCTGAAATGACTGGTTGTCGCCAAAGCGTATTTCCCAAGGTATCATATAGTTGAATGCCGCCATCAAAACATCCTGCCAATAAAAAATGTTTTTTTTCATCATAATAAATACTTCTCACAAAATTGTTTTTAGTATTGGGATAAATGAAATGTTCGAAGGGGATACCCACGTTTTGGATGCGCTTAATATCATCATTGGTTAAAAGCCAAATCCTGCTAAACTGATCGGTGTAAATTGTTCTAATATAGCCCTGGGCCATGAAAGGTTTCTGGTTAAGGTCCGTAAGTTCCTTTTGATAATTGCACAGAGTGTCAAACTCAAATAAATGTCCGTTTATACTCATTAGAAGTTGATTATTCCCGGAATACCGGATAGAACTCGCATTTATATTTTCCTGGATTATTTGGCTAAGTGGAATTATTTTTTCTACTTTTTTATTATTGATATTGAAGCTGGTTAATGCTTTATTTGAAACTATAAAAACATGCCTGTTGATGCTTGCAATTGAAATAAGATTAGCCGTATTTATATAATTTACTTCCTGTGTTTGAAAATTTACCTGTTCTGTTTGATCTTTGCCATTGTATATAAACAACGAATTTTTATTGATAGTAAAAGTGTTATTATTAATGATATCTGGCTGGCTAAAAACATTTTCTACAAATGAATTATCGCCTCCTGAAACAGTTCTAATAAATACTCCTTTGGGCGAATAAATCACCAGTCCTTTTTTTTGTTCCAAACACCAGATTCCTTCATTGGTTTCTTTTACCGGGATCAATGAAAAATTTTGATTTGGGAAAGCAGGTAACGAAATAATTCTTTTGAATGAATTGGTATGCGGATCATATTCCAAAACGCCCTTTTTATAACTGATCCACATCAAACCATTTTGTAAAGAAAAAAAATAAACCGAAGAATTAATATTGGTAATTTCATTATTAATAACCGGGTTGATCGTTTCCAGGCGATAGCCATTATATCGCTGCAAACCGGTAATGGCAGATATCCATGTGAACCCTAAAGCATCGGTAATGATTGCTGTGGTGCCATTATTTAAAAGTCCTTGTTCGTAATTAATTGTTTTTTCCGGGCATCTTTTATAAAGCTGCTGAGAGTGGTTTTGGCCAAATGAAAAAAGAGGTAAAACTGAAAAAAAAGCCAAAAAATATATGCGATTTATTTTTTGCATATTAAAATAGGTCAAATACAAATTTAGATATAACTACTACAAATTAAGTATTGTTTAAGCAATTGCCATAATGAAATTTTGCTTATGAAATATTCATTACGTCTCACAAAATCTTAAAACCCACTTTATGATGATACATTTTTTAGAACTAAAACCTTTATAATATAAACCCATTTTACTCTTGTGTAAAACATGATTTTCTCAAAATTATATTTATTAAATAATCACAAATAACAAAAAAAATGAAAAAACAATTATTAATTCTAAGTGCTTTATTCCTTCTTTTTTCGCTAAATATGAAAGCGCAGGATTCTAAAACGATTACCGGTAATAAATTTAAAGTAAGCCTTGGCCTGGAAGCCGCATTGCCCGTTGGGGATCTTGGTACAGGCTATTCGGTAGGAGCTGGTTTATCTTTACGTTTTCTATACAAAATCACTCCTCAGTTTGGGGTTACATTTACTACAGGAGGAATAGCCTTTATCCCAAAAGGCAGCATAAATAAAAATTCAAAAGCCGCCTTAAATATTCCAATTAAAGTAGGAGGCAGGTATAAATTTACTGATAAATTTTATGGAATTATGGAAGTTGGTGCTACTCATAGTATTACCTATTACAAGGGTATTGGCAATAAAGTGGATCATGTTTCCGCAAATTCTTTTACGTATGCACCAGGCGTAGGGCTGCTTTTAGGCGGCTTTGATGTAAGCCTTAGATATGAAGGATATAATAGTGCAGGATTTATAGGATTAAGATTGGGATTCTTCTTTTAAAATTTGTGAATGATGGTTTTAGGCAGAGATAAGTAAATTGATTATAGCATAAAGCGTGTGTAGTTTAAATGGGGATTTCCTCCGCTTTGAGCGGGGGATTTTTCTCTCTTTCAGCAAACCCCGCCTGAACGATCATTCGGGCAGGCAACAAATAAATCGCAATTCTTATTTTTTGCTAACTGTTATTCTACAGTAAACAAGCAAATAATGAAGATTCTCATTTTTTTGAAAGCAGGCTTTGTGCTGGCGCAGGTCTCCAGGCCTGTGCCTTGCATGTCACTTTTAATCCTTTCTTAGTAACGAACTGTCACAGGTCTGGAGGCCTGCGCCAGTTGAACACAAATAAAAATTGCTGCGCCTCTTTGTACTCAAGAAAGATAATAAACAATAAATGATTACACACTCTTAAAAAAATTTACAATGAAAAAGCTATCTCTACTTTTCTTTTCCGGATTGCTATCCGTTATCGGCGCACAGGCTCAAACATGGACCGGCGCCACCAGCAGCGACTGGAACACCGCCTCCAACTGGAACCCCGCCACCGTGCCCACTGCCACCAGCAGCGTAAGCGTTAATAATGGAAACCCACCCAACTGGCCCGTGCTTTCCAACAATATAACAGTTGGTCAATTGAGCCTTGATGGGCAGATTGATACCAAAGGCTATTCCGTAACAACTAATTATAGCGGTGCAGGCATTGTTGGCATTGGTGCAATCGTTAAAAATACCAATGTCGGCACCCCGATTGTGTTCAACTTTTACGGCACATCTAAGATAAATATGGGCAGTGTAAAATTTATGGATTCGGTGATTTTTAATGTAAATGGCAGTATGGATTTTTACGAAGGTTATTATGGTATAGATACTTTAAACAGCAACGCCACTTTTAACTTCAACGGTACCGGACAATGTATGGTAGGGAGCAATAGCGCTTGTGTTTATAAAGGCGACCTCACTGTTAACCGGACATCTGCTGGTGAAACAGATATTTTTCCATCGGCTATTTCAGCCGTTGGCGGCAACTTCAGCTATACCAACCTGGTAGGTGGCACAAGCAATATCGGCAATACCGGAGGCGCTACCGCCCCCAATGTTATCTCCGGACAAATGAATGCCAATATCATTAATCCAATAAATGCCGGCAACCCGCAGGTTTACATTGATGACATAAAAAATCTAACCACAGGCGGAACCGTAAATATTAAATACCCTGAAAACATAAATATTGCCTATGATACACTAAGCATTACTTCAATGAATATATCCGGAATATCATCAAGCGTTGTTAATAATATCTGGGATTGTACCTTAAATGGCAACCTTAATTTTGCTGACAGTATCACAAATACCGAGCAATTTCTTTTACACGATAATGTAATAAACGGCAACAGCGTATTTACCATTAATTCAAATCAGATTTTTTATGAGGGATATTTTGGTCAAGATACTTTTAATGGCAATACCACCTTTAATTTTAATGGTACCGGAAAATGTACGATAGCTGACAACGGTGCTTCTGTATTTAACGGCAACTTAACCGTTAACCGCACGGTGGCGGGTGAAACAGATATTTTTCCACCCAGTTCTCCTTCAACTGTAAGCGGCAACTTCAACTATACCAATCTGGTAGGCGGCACAAGCAATATCGGCAGTATCGGAGGTACTGGCAATCCAAGTGTTATCTCCGGACAAATGAACGCCAATATCATTAATCCAATAAATGCCGGCAACCCGCAGGTTTACATTGATGACATAAAAAACCTAACCACCGGTGGAACGATAAATATCAAATACCCGGGAATTATAAGCATGGGCTATGATACACTGAAGGTTACTTCGCTGA
>JGI20206J14855_1000145_pt1 | contig 27067 bp, 22 predicted proteins | sample NGESurdeep092012_6_FD_14855 | JGI IMG/M metagenome (IMG submission 14855) | reverse complement strand
AGAATATAATAAACTATTTGATCTCAGTCAGCTTAATTTACAAAAAACATCCGACAGCTTATTCATGAATAATATCAGGATGAAGACTATGCGCCAGTTAAGTGTGGACCTTGATTCATTAAAAAAAGTACCTGATTCAAATTATAAAAGAAACAATAACATGCTTTCTAATTATATAAAATATACAAAATTTAAAGATAGTATCCCATCTAAAAAAGAAATATTAACCACAAAAGAAAATAACCCTTTAAAAAAGATTGCCTCTTTCGATGCTTTGATACCAGACAGTTTAAAACCGGTTGTCTATTCGCAAACTTTGAATGACGTAAGCGACGCCCGGGGCATATTACAAATGGCAAGCACAGATTACAAAAATGAAAGCGACGATTACACATCCCATTTAATAGAATGGCACAAAAAATTATCTTTATCTATTGCCTGTATCGTACTATTTTTTATTGGTGCTCCTTTAGGATCTATCATCCGAAAAGGTGGACTGGGTATGCCTTTGGTAATGGCGCTAATATTTTTCATGATCTTTTACCTGCTCAATATTTTTGGAGAAAAATTTACCAAAGATCATGTACTGATACCTATTGTCGGCATGTGGCTGCCTGTAATTGTTCTTACACCAGTTGGCTTTTTTCTAACTTACAAAGCCATGCACGATTCGCAACTGTTTAACAAAGAATATTATTATCGTCTATTCAGAAGCCTGAGAACAGGAATACAAAGGGTTTTTAATACTTCTAAAGCAAATCAAAAAGCTTAGATCAAAATTTATATTATGGAAAATTTAAAAAGACAGATCGCCGCGATTTTATAAAAACAACTATAAAAACAAGAGAGCAGATTATTTAGATAATTGGTGGAAAGTTGTGAACTGGAAATATGTGGACGACAGGTTTGAATCTTAGGTGAATTATTAAATTGGTTAATCAGAAATATGATGCAAAGGCTGTCTGGATTGCGAAGTCAAAACAGGAATTACCAATATTTATTGGTTTACTGATAAATTTATTTTGGCGAAGTGTGATTAGTACTAATGGTAAAAGAAGAATGTAAATCCCGATTTTTTGCTCAATTCATTCTTTCCGTTTTTTCAAAATTGAAAAGCCATTAAATTGACTCAGCCTTTGCAATAGAAGCATCCGTAGGATGTAACTAGAACAAAGGCTGATAAATTGAAAAGCAATCTGGTGCAAATGTAAAACTTACTTACATTGAAAACCAAAAAAATTAAAACAATTATTTACGAATTAGGTTAATTTTAAGAGTTACTATCTATCCTTTTAAAAAGTTTTATATTCGCTCCTCTTAATTATCAAAAATTACATAAGACTTTATATGGAAGCATGGAAAGAGTACCAGGAAAAAAATAAAGAAAGATTTTTAAATGAAATGATGGATTTGCTGCGAATTCCCTCTGTGAGCGCTAAAAGCGAACACAAAAAAGATATGATAGCATGCGCAGAAGCAGTGAAGAAAAATTTTCTTTCTGCCGGTGCAGACAAAGCAGAAGTAATGCAGACAGATGGCTTTCCTGTTATTTATGCAGAAAAAATAATTGATAAAAACAAGCCTACTGTTTTGGTATATGGACATTACGATGTGCAACCGGCAGAACCTTTGGAACTATGGCACAGCGATCCTTTTGCACCTGTAATAAAAGATGGTAAAGTATATGCCCGTGGCTCTGCTGATGATAAGGGCCAGTTTTTTATGCACGTAAAAGCATTGGAAATGATGGTAAATACAAATACCATGCACACCAATATTAAATTTTTAATAGAAGGAGAAGAAGAAATAGGCTCTCCCAGTCTTGGAAAGTTTGTGTCTGAGAATAAAGATGTTTTAAAGGCTGATGTAATTTTAATCAGTGACAGTTCTATGCTAAGTTTACAAACACCTTCACTGGATGTCGGCGTTCGTGGCTTATCCTACATTGAGGTGGAAGTTACAGGTCCCGAAAGAGATTTGCACAGCGGAACGTATGGCGGCGCAGTTGCTAATCCTATAACTATCCTGGCAAAGATGATAGCAGGTTGCCACGATGAAAATAACCACATTACTATTCCCGGTTTTTATGATGATGTATTGGAAATACCGGCAAAAGAAAGAGCAATGATGAATAAAGCTCCTTTCGATGAAAATGAGTATATAAAAGAAATAGGCATACATGAATTATGGGGAGAAAAAGGATATAATACAAATGAAAGGACCGGTATTCGGCCTTCATTGGAAGTCAACGGTATCTGGGGCGGATACCAGGGAGAAGGGGCCAAAACTGTTTTGCCTTCAAAGGCTACAGCAAAAATTTCTGCAAGGTTAGTTCCTAACCAAAGCTCAGCAAAAATGACAAAAAAACTAATTGATTATTTTACCTCTATTGCACCGCCTTCAGTTACATTAAAAGCTTTTGTTCACCATGGAGGTGAGCCTTACCTAACACCTATTGACAGCAAGGGATACAGGGCTGCAACAAAAGCGATTGAGACCACTTTTGGGAAAACGCCCGTGCCGGTTCATGGCGGAGGAAGCATTCCTATCTGCAGTATTTTGGAAAAAGAATTAGGAGTTACAATTATATTTATGGGCTTTGGCCTCGATAGCGACAACCTTCATTCGCCCGATGAAAAATATGGAATTGCTAATTTTAATAAAGGAATAGAAACCATTCCTTATTTTCATAAATATTTTGCAGAAGGTGACGCGTAAGGTTATACGAAAAAGATTTTACAGTAAAGAAACAAATAAGAAAGATTTTCATATTCCACGAAGGTTTTGAGAAATGGAAATAAATTTTCAAAAAACTATTTAGTTATTTCCATTTCTCTTTCATTGTCTCACCATCTCTTCTATCACTTCCCCTACATTGCCATTGGGCATTTGGATATGTAGTAAGGCCGCTAAAGTGGGCGAAATATCCGACATCTTAATTTTACGATTGGTAGCGCCATGCTTAATACCCCAACCCATAAATACAAGGGGAATATGTGTATCATAAGGATTCCAGTCACCGTGCGTAGTGCCAGTACCGCCCTCATGACCGCTATACCATCCAGGTTCAGGAATGATCATTACTGGCCCGCAACGTTTTGAGTAGTATCCATTTATAATATCATTTTTTATAGGTGCGGGAACCGGCGCCTCTCCGATATGATCTATATCTACGGCAAACTCAATACCCGGCTGCTTTTGTAAAAAAGAGACCGTAGCTTTCTTTATTGCTTCATAATCCAGTTTATTTTCACTGATCTTTTTAATATCAAAACTGAAATGATAATTAATATACGATGCTACTAATTTTTCGACACCAAATTGTTTTACTAAATACTCATCAAGGGCTTTCTCTATTTGCTTCGACATTAGATAATCGGCCGGAATATGGTGCGCCTGCATAAAGCCGACAGCATGAGCTACCCCATGATCTGCAGTAAGGAATAAAAGGTAATTTCCCTTGCCAACTTTCTGATCTAAAAATTGAAAGAAAGATGCAAAATCTTTATCCAGCCTTAGATAGGTGTCTTCTATTTCTATAGAATTAGGCCCGTATTTATGCCCCACATAATCGGTAGAAGCGCAATTAATAGTTAAGAAATCAGTGGCCTTCCCATTTCCAAGATCATATCCATCTATCGCTGCTTTGGCAAAATCAAGGGTAAGTGTATTTCCAAAAGGCGTACTCCGAAGGCTTTCATGATCTTGTTCGTAAATATTGTTCATCTCGTGAGGAAATACTGGAGCTTTTTCTCCTTTAAATTTTCCTTCCCATGGCACATTATCTTCGGTGCTTTGTATATAAGTATTCATGGGATACAAAGTATTCCAACCATTGGCTACTAACTTTTGAGGCTCATCACTTGTATTGAACTTTTTTATCCAACCCGGTAAATCGGGCATATAATATGTGCTGGTAATAAAATGTCCTGAAGCATCATCAAACCAAAAGGCGCCGTTTGCAGTATGGCCGGCTGGTAAAATAGCAGCGCGGTCTTTCAAAGAAACGCCCACTACCCGCGATTGAAAATTCGTTGCAAGACGTAGCTCATCTGTTATAGTAGTAACCAATAAATTATGCGGCGACATGTCGCCCGCTTTGCCTTCCGCGCCTACTGTTTGCACGGTAGTATCTTCAGTGCAATACCAGCTTTTCCCCGTAACCTGGTCAATCCAATCATTACCTACAATACCATCAATAGCGGGTATGGAGCCGGTAAAGATAACGGAATGCCCCACAGCAGTATAAGAAGGAAGGTAATTAATAAGCGTATTATCACAGGAAAACCATCTTTCAAAAGGCGTATAAAACCTCCGTCGCCAAAACGGTCGTAATAACGATAGAGATAATCCCAGCGCATCTGATCTACTACAATGCCCACAACCAGTTTTGGTCTCTGAACTTTTTTTACCTGTGCAAAAATAAAATTACATGTAAATGCAAAAACAATAAAAATGACAAATTTTTTAAACATTTTTTTTCTGATAAAGATAATGCCCATATAGTAGGGAGGAAAAAGAAAGATGAATAAAACCTCCTGCCTATTCACATTCATTAAACGATTTTAAACCAGGTATATAAATATCTTATCTCTATATTGTACTTTTGCGCACATTAGTCACAACAAAATAACAAATAGATGAAAGATCTTTTCGAAAAGATGGAGAAAGATGCAGGACCGATAGGTGCACACCTTGAAAGGGCTCACGGTTATTTTTCATTTCCAAAACTAGAAGGCGAACTGGGAAACAGGATGATATTTCGCGGAAAGGAAAAGATTATTTGGAGTTTGAATAATTACTTAGGATTGGTAAATCACCCTGAGGCCAGAAAAATAGATGCAATAGCTGCTCAAAAATGGGGAATGGGAAATCCTATGGGTTCACGAATGATGAGCGGCAACACTACTATGCATGAAGATCTAGAGAAAGTGCTTGCTGATTTTGTAAGTCGCGAGGATGCGATGTTACTCAATTTCGGCTACCAGGGTGTCATGAGCTGTATTGATGCTTTGGTTAATCGCCACGATATAATTGTTTTCGATGCAGAAGCACATGCATGCCTTATGGATGGTATCAGAATGCATTTAGGTTATACGTATAAATATAAACACAATGATGTAGAGGATTGCGAAAAGCAGTTGCAACGCGCGGAAAAAATGGCTGAAAAGACTGGTGGAGGAATATTAGTGGTTACAGAAGGTGTATATGGTATGAGTGGTACGCAGGGGAAGATCAAACAAATAGTGGCTTTAAAAAGTAAATATAATTTCAGGATTCTAATAGATGATGCACATGGATTTGGATCAATGGGTGCCACCGGCGCAGGTACGGATGAAGAACAAGGCTGTCAGCAAGAAGTAGATCTTTATTTCAGCACATTTGTAAAGAGTATGGGTAGTATAGGCGCTTTTATTAGCGGGCCAAGAAAAATTATTACTTATTTGAGATACAATGTGAGGTCACAAATTTTTGCAAAAAGCCTTCCCTTAATAGTAGTGGAAGGAATGATGAAAAGAATGGAAATGCTGAAAACAATGCCTGAATTAAGAGAAAAATTATGGCACATCGTAAACAAGCTTCAAAAAGGTTTGAGAGAAAAAGGATTTGATATTGGTCATACAAATAGTCCCGTAACTCCCATTTACATGAAAGGCGGATTACCGGAAGCCACTAATATGGTAGTGGACATACGGGAAAAATATAATATATTTTGTTCATTGGTTGTTTTTCCTGTTATTCCAAAAGGTGAAATCATTTTCAGAATAATACCCACTGCCGCTCATACAGATGAGGATGTAGATCTTACTTTAAAAGCATTTGAAGAAACCAAAAAGAAATTGGATGCGGGAGCCTACAAAGCTGAAGATATACCTGATATGGCGGATCCTGGCTTTGGTCAAAAGGGCGAAATGTAAAAAAAAACCGGGCGCTCTGTAGCGGCCCGGCATAATTAAAAAACCTTAACCATTTAATCTTAAATCTTAAAACGATAAATCTAAATATAAGTCCGGAAAAAAGATAAAAAGGTTGTCTGAATATATAACAAAAATATTTTTTATCAAAAAATGAAAACCCTGAATATTTATTTGTTTACTATAAATAATATTTCTTTTTATTAAATTCAATTACATTTTTTCAAATAAAAAACGAGTACACAAAATTTTCCATCAGATATACTTTTACAAATTGCTTATTCAATTGTGGATCTAAAATTTTCTAAACAAGACCGCTGGATTTTTTTTACAATTAATATTATTTGAATCAATACATTTATACATGTTTCTGATAAAAGCATTGAATTATTTATTGGGGAAATTTTTATATTCTCAAAAAGCACATCTCAGTAATTCTCTTAAATATTCTAATAGAAAACGGGATATTGATATCCATTACCTGGACTATATCCGGTTGGCAACTTTAGAATTAATCTCTAACGAGATTCATAAAAAAAATCTGGTTGGCAATGTTGCCGAAGTAGGTGTTTATAAAGGAAAATTTGCAAAATATATTAACCAATACTTTCCTGCAAAAAAGTTATACCTGTTTGATACTTTTGAAGGCTTTGATGAAAATGATATTGCAACCGAAAAAAAATTAGGTTTCAATGATGCTACCCAGGATTTTTCCAACACTTCTATAGAAATGGTTTTAAAAAATATGCCATTCCCAGGGCAATGCATTATAAAGAAAGGTTTTTTTCCTGAAACAGCTTCGGATATTGATGATTCATTCGTTTTTGTAAGCCTTGATACGGATCTTTTTGAGCCTATTTACCAGGGACTTGTTTTCTTTTATCCAAAAATGACAAAGGGCGGTTATATTTTTGTGCATGATGTAAACAACGATAACTATAAAGGCGCAACAAAAGCAGTAGAACAATTTTGTTTAGAACAGGGAATTTCTTTTCTTCCTATTCCTGATTCATGTGGCAGTGCCGTATTTGTAAAAAATTAATCAATACAAACCTCCTTTATTTGTTCTTTTACTGCTAAAGAAATAAAAATTTTGTAATTTTAGGAATTATGACGCAAACACTAATACATCCGCCAAAATCTATGCTGGAAGTTTGGGAAAGCCTTCCTGAAGGAACTTTATGCCAACTCATCAATAATAAATTAATTATGAGTCCAGCGCCACAAAATCTTCATCAGGTAATTTTAAACGATATTAATATTGAAATCTCTCTTTTTTTAAGAAAAAATAAAATTGGAGAAGTAAGAATTGCACCTTTTGATGTTCATTTTTCAAAAGAAAATATTTTGCAACCGGATATGTTTTTTATTAAAAATGAAAACATGAATAAAATTCGGAGCAAGGGGTTATTCGGTTCACCCGATTTGGTAATTGAAATTTTATCTCCGTCCACTTCTCAACTGGATTTCGAAGAAAAAAGATTAGTCTATGAAAGATATGGAGTGCAGGAATATTTTATTATAGATCCAGGCTCAAAAACAGTTTACGCTTATTTTTTGAATAAAAGAGAATATCAGGAACAGGAAACGGAGCATGGAAAAATTAAATCACTATTATTGGGTACAGAAGTCACATTTTAATTTACTCAATCAAATCCGGCCTTCTCTCTTTTGTCCTTTCAATAGATTTCTCATTTCGCCATTCCTCAATTTTTGAATGATTGCCACTCATTAAAATATCCGGAACTTTCCATCCTCTGAATTCTTCAGGGCGTGTGTAAACCGGCGGAGCTAATAAATTATCCTGGAAAGAATCAGTAAGCGCCGAAGTCTCGTCATTTAAAACGCCAGGAATTAATCTGCCGATAGAATCCACCAAAACTGCAGCGCCTAATTCTCCGCCACTCAAAACATAATCTCCAATCGAAATTTCTTTTGTAATAAAATGGTCACGCACTCTCTGGTCAATGCCTTTATAATGCCCACAGATCAATAATAAATTATTTCTAAGTGATAAATCATTCGCAACTTTTTGATTGAATGTTTTTCCATCAGGAGTCAAAAAAATCACTTCATCATAGTTGGTTTCTTTTTGCAATGTTTCAATCGCATTAACCAATGGTTCTGCCATCATTACCAAACCCGCACCTCCGCCAAATTGATAATCATCAACCTGGCTGTGTTTGTAATTGGTATAATCACGCAAATTAAAAATATTTACTTCCAGCAATCCTTTTTCTTTTGCTCTCTTTAAAATAGAATGAGCAAAAAAACTTTCCATCAATTGAGGAACTACGGAGATGATATCAATTTTCATAAAACAAATGTATGAAGGTTAAGGAGGGTTTTACATTTTAGAAAAATTATTTCAAAAAACCACAGAATTAATTTTGCAATAAAACAAACACCAAATTTTATAAAAAAAATTTAACTTACGATCCATTTTAGAAAAATGAATATTCCTAAATGAATCAACCGGAACAAAAAAATAGTATAGCTGCAGAATTCCCTTTCCTGGCCAATGGAGGTGAAATGGGCGCTCTTATTGAAAGCAAAGATTGGAGTCAAAATGAAGTTGGGCGAAAAGTAACCTGGCCTCAAAGCCTGAAAACCACTCTCGATATTATTTTACATTCCCGGTTTCCCATGTTTCTTTGGTGGGGGCCTAAATTAATTTGTTTTTACAACGATGCTTACCGACCCAGCCTTGGCCAAAAGGGTAAACATCCTGAAATATTAGGAATGCCTGCAAAAGAAGCATGGCCTGAAATATGGGATATTATAAAACCACAGATAGACCAGGTGCTCAATGGAAAGGGTGCCACCTGGAATGAAGAAATGCTCATACCTATTTTTCGAAATGGGAAAATAGAAGATGTGTACTGGACATACAGCTACAGTCCTGTAAAAAATGAATTGGAGGAAATTGCAGGAGTACTTGTTACCTGCAGAGAAGAAACAAATTCTGTATTTCTTAAACGATCACTTGAAGAAAGTGAAAAGAAATTTAAGAACCTGGTAATGAATTCTCCGGTTGCAATTACAATTTTGAGGGGCCCTGATTTTAAAATTGAATTGGCCAATGAAGTGATTTTAAAAAAAATATGGGGGAAGAAAAAAGAAGAAGTAATTGGTAAAAAATTATTGGAGTTATTTCCTGAATTGTTGGATCAGAAATTTCCGAAATTATTAACGCACGTATTAATCAACGGTGAAACAGTTAAAGAATATGAATTACCTGTAAAGGTGAATAGTGATAAAAATTTGCGTACAGTCTATCTTGATTTTGAACTTGATCCTTTGTTTGATAATGATGGCAAAGTATCGGGAATAATGGTTACAGCCAATGATGTTACAGAAAAAATAGATGCAAAAAAGAAAGCAACTGATGCAGAAGACAGGCTCAGGTTAGCAGTAGAAGCATCAGAAATGGCCATTTGGGAAATTGAATTAAACACAGATCATATCAATTACAATGACAAGTTTTTAGAAATTTTGGGACACGATGTTTCTAAAAAGCTAACTCTACACGAAATACGTAATCAGATTTATCCAACAGACAGGCACGGTATTGTAAAAGAAGCCTTCGCCAAAGCATTACAAACAGGTAAATATAAATTTGATGCCAGATTAGTAAAAGCAGATAATACCATTATTTATGTACGTACTATAGGCAATGTAATTTTTAATGAAAAAGGAACACCTGTAAAAATAATCGGAATGCTGAGAGATATAACTCAGGAAGAACAAAATCGCCAGACTTTGGAAAAAAGCGAAAGAAGACTTCGCAAATTTATTTTGAATGCTCCGGTTTCGATTGGAATTTTAAATGGGCCTGATTATATAGTGGAAATCATCAATGATTCGGCGCTAAAGCTTATGGGCAAAACAAATGAACAAATGCTTAACAAACCTGTGTTGGATGTAATGACAGAGTTGGATACGCAAAAGGCAAAATTATTGTTGGATAATGTATATTATTCGGGTAAATCTTTTTCTGCTGCGGAGTTTCCGGTAAAGTTAAGTAGGAATGGGAAGCTTGAAAAGGTATTTGTAAATTTTGAGTATGATCCTTTGATAAATAGCGATGGGGAAGTTTATGGTATAATGGTGGTAGGCACTGAAGTAACCGACCAGGTACTTTCACGCCAAAAAGTAGAAGAAAGCGAAGCAAGATTCAGGCTACTGGCTGATAGCATGCCCCAGTTTGTATGGAGCGCCGGCAAAGAAGGAATTATAAACTATTTCAATAAGGCTGTTTTTGATTATTCAGGATTATCGGCTAACGATATTCAAAGTGGCGGCTGGATAGAAATAGTACATCCCGATGAAAGAAAAGAAAATGTCGAATTATGGACAGAATCTATTCTCACAGGCAAGGATTTTGTTTTTGAGCACCGTTTTAGAAGATATGATGGCAGCTACCGATGGCAGTTAAGCCGCGCTATTCCACTACTTGATGATACAGGAAAAATTCAGCAATGGATAGGTACCAGCACAGATATACAGGATATAAAAGAACATGAGCAACAGAAAGATTTTTTTATAAGTATGGCAAGCCACGAATTAAAAACTCCTATTACTTCTATGAAAGGTTATGTCCAGATATTGCAAAGTATGTACGAAAAAAGCGAAGATAACATATTGGTAAAATCCTTAGATAGGATCCATATTCAAATAGATAAAATTACAAATTTGATTGCTGACATGCTGGATCTTTCCAAAATAAGAACAGGCGGACTTGCCTTTCATAAACAATCTTTTGAAATAAATGACCTGGCAAAAGAAATAATTGAAGAAATGAAAATTATTCATCCGGATTATGAAATTATTTTCCGGAATAATGGTGATCAGTCCATCATTTATGCAGACAGGGAAAGAATAGGACAGGTTTTAATCAACCTGATTACAAATGCTATAAAATATTCGCCCAAAAACGAGAAAATTATAATTAACTCCTCAGTGATTCAAAAGAATGTGGTAGTTTCTGTAAAAGATGAAGGAATCGGTATTAAGAAAAATTATCAGCAAAAAATATTTGAACGGTTTTACAGGGTAGAAGGTAAAAGCGAAAAAACATTTCCTGGCTTTGGAATTGGTCTTTTTATATCTTCAGAAATTATCAAAAGGCACAAAGGAAATATTGGGGTTGAGAGCGATCCAGGCAAAGGTTCCTTGTTTTATTTTTCATTGCCTCTACCAAAAAAAAATCATAAAAATCTGCTTTAATCCCAAATATCATCCAGTTTCCTCTTCTCTTTTTTTGTAGGCCTCCCCTGCTTGCTTTTTCTCTTACCGGTATTGAAAACAAAAGCGCTGGATTGGTATTTGTCAATATTTTCTTCAGGAGTAAGATCAATATAATGTTTGATAGCTTCCTCATACTGCACACGATGATGCATTAAAGAAGTTACTTCTATTATCCATTTCTTATGTTCTGTTTTTACTTCGTATTGATCGCCCAAAGCCACTGTTTTAGAAGGTTTCAGGTTGTTACCATTACATTTTACCTTCCCCGAAGTGCATGCTTCGGCTGCCATACTCCTGGTTTTAAAAATCCTGATGGCCCACAAATACTTATCAATACGCAATTTTTCTTTTTCTACCATTTAACAAATTTATTCCATTTATATAAAAGGTAGGGCAACATAAATACGTTTCCTTATTTTTACTCTTAAAAAATAAAAACATGTATCAACAAACCCGCAGGATTTTAATTCTCATTATTTTTTCCGTTTGCACCTTCACTTCCTTTTCCCAATTCAGGGCCAAAGAAATAAACTGGACAGCAGACGGAAATTCCACACTGATTATAAAAGAAGGCAACATTGTAAAAACTGATCTTAAAACCGGTAGTGAAACTATCCTGGTTAAAAGTGATCAGTTGATTCCGGCAGGTGCAGAGAATCCGCTCAGGTTTAATATTTACAGTTTTTCTCCTGATTATAAAACGCTTTTGATCTTTACTAATACTGCAAAAGTATGGCGATATCATACACGTGGCGATTATTGGGTTTTGGATTTGAATTCTAATCAATTATTTCAACTTGGTAAAACACTTCCTTCGCAATCATTAATGTTCGCAAAAATTTCTCCCGATGGCAAACAGGCTGCTTATGTAAGCGACCATAATCTATATGTGGAAGATCTCGGTACACATACCATAAAGCCACTAACGGTTGATGGTACACGAAAATTTATAAATGGTACATTTGATTGGGTATATGAAGAAGAATTCGGATGCAGGGATGGTTTTCGCTGGAGCCCTGATAGTAAGAAAATTGCATTCTGGCAGGTAGATGCTAACAAAATCCGCGATTATTATATGCTTAATACAACCGATTCTGTTTACTCAAGAATTATTCCTGTAGAATACCCAAAAGTAGGCTGGCCGCCGTCTCCAGTGCGTATTGGTGTGGTAACAGTTGATAATGATAATATAAAATGGATGGATGTTCCCGGGGATCCGCAGGAGCATTATATTCCACGAATGGAATGGGCAGATAATTCTTCACAAGTGGTTTTACAACAATTGAATCGCAAACAAAATGAAAGCAAACTTTTTTATTGTGATGTAAATACGGGGGCCTCCAAAAATTTTTATACAGAAGATGACAAAGCATTTATTGATATCAAATCAAGATGGAATGATGATGACCCCACTGGATGGGACTGGTTAAATAGTGGAAAAGATTTTTTATGGGTGACTGAAAAGGATGGTTGGCGCCATATTTATCTAATCAGTCGTGATGGCAAAGAATCTTTGGTTACTAAAGGTAATTATGATATTGAAAACATCAAATGCATTGATGATAAAAACGGGTATGTTTATTTTATGGCTTCTCCTGATAATGCTACACAACTTTATTTGTTTCGTACCAAACTTAGTGGAAAAGGAAAGTTAGAGCCACTATCACCGGCAAATTTAGTGGGGACGAATGATTACAACATTTCTCCCTATGCCAAATATGCAATGCATTCTTTTTCCAATTATAAAACTTTCCCGGTTTCAGAATGGATCACATTACCCGATAGAAAACCTTTGGACGAAGCTACTAGCATCGCTAAAAACATGAAAGTAAATGAAAATAGTAATGTGCATTATTTTAAAGTAACCACCGATGATAATATCACACTTGATGGATGGATGGTGTACCCCGACAATTTTGATTCTACTAAAAAATATCCAGTAGTATTTTATGTTTATGGCGAACCTGCGGCATCTACCGTCGGCGATAGATTTGGCGCACAATATAATTTTTTATATATGGGAGATATGAGCAAAGACGGTTACTTCCAGGTTTCTGTTGATAATCGTGGCACTCCATCTCTTCGTGGAAGCGAATGGCGCAAATCTATTTATGGACAAATAGGAAGGTTGAACATTCACGACCAGGCGATGGCTGCAAAAAAAATATTGGAAAAACCTTATTTCGATAAAGACCGTGTGGCAGTTTGGGGATGGAGCGGCGGTGGCTCTTCCACACTTAATTTGATGTTTCAGCATCCAGAAATTTATAAAACCGGAATCTCCATTGCAGCCGTTACCAATCTTTTATTTTACGACAATATTTATGAAGAAAGGTACATGGGCTTGTTGCCGGAAAATATGGAAAATTATGTTTTGGGTTCGCCAATTCATTATGCAAAAAATCTCAAAGGAAATTTATTGTTCATCCACGGAACCGGCGATGATAATGTGCAGTACGATAACGCAGAGGAATTGTTGAATGAATTGATAAAATACAATAAAACTTTTCAGTTCATGCCTTTTCCCAATCGCACACATGCTATTTCAGAAGGAGAAGGGACGAGAAAATTTTTATCAACTTTATACACAGATTACCTAAGAAAAAATTGTCCTCCGGGAGCAAAAGATCAATAATGATTGATACAATCAAAAGAGAAAATATTTAATAACTTTTGGAAAGTTTTTATAATACAGAATTTAAAAACTTTCCAAAAGTTAATCCATTAAACTCACAAATATTAAGGATTTTGATTTACATGCTTATATTAATAAAGTCAGTCTAATTTAGCCTACAGGTCTTTATTAAACGGTTATTTATTTTTTTAAAATAATAACAGCAAAAGAATAAATAGTATGAATTTCTAATTTTTTTTATAAAAAAAAAAGCTATTCATTCATCCCTCTTAAAGTTTCTTTCAATTCTTTAACTGCATCTGTTTCATTTGCGCCTGTATCCGAAAATATGGTTTTGGCGTCATCATCATTTCCATAATATGCTTCATTGGCCTTGGTATCAACAGCAATAGATGAGCCTCCCAAACTAATCCCCGCAAATAATCCTTTGCTTCTGGAATAGGAATACACTTCGGCTTCTAATTTATAATCTGTGCTGGCAGTGGAACTTCTGCCTACAGGGCCTGCAGTAACCGATATATCGCCTCCTAATGTGAAACTCCCTTTTCCGATATCCTGTAATGTTTCCCTGTGTTTAAATATCAAAACCAAATCAACGGCCTGCACTCCTATCTGAAAACCCACGCTTCCTCCTGTGATAGTTACAAATACAGGATTACTCCAAGTACCATCTTCCATTTTTACCATTGCAATCCCTTTTCCCCTTTTACCCGCCAAAACAAATCCTGCATTTATTAATTTTGGAACAACAATAATTCCCTGCGTAACTTTTAAAAGTTCCTGGGGAATATTTTCTTTCATGTCGCTGAAATCTTTAAGCACTTGTATGCTTTTTTCAATTTTATCTTCCTGCTTATTTGTAGTGTCCTGAGTATCCTGGCTTCTGGCAGTTGTAAAAATGAAACAGATAAAAATAAAGGATAAAAATAAAGGTGCAGTTTTAGAGATTTTCATAAATGGTCTTTTAATTTTCATTGTATAATTTTAGAATGGCTTCTACAACATTGATGCCCTTTATGAATATAATATCACTTTACATTTTTTTTATATTTTTTTTATGAGTACCGTTGTTATTGTTTTTTCAATTGATGAGTTAGGCAGTGTGCGTCTTTAGCATAACCAGAATCCAATAACTATCGGATCTTCAATATTTATTTTATTGTTAATAATATCTAATAAAAAATGATAGTGAGGTTCAATAATTATGATGATTTTCGGCTGACAAAAAATAAAAGGCTTCCCTTAACAGGCAAGCCTTCTTTTAATATATTTTCCCGGGTTTGTTATTCTACATCTACCACCTCATAAGCGTTTTGACCATTTACCTGTACAGGAAGATAATAAGTATTAAAATATTTCAGGTAAGTGATACCACCTATATTTTCTGAAATACAGCCCGGCGGCAAATTATATACCACAGCTCCCGGAGGAGGGGCTATTACCTGGTAACCGTTATCTATTCTTGTATAAAAACTCCCTCCATAATAATAGTTATCAAATCCTCCTAAAGACACAGTAACATATCCTTGAGGCAATATGGGTATTTGAGCTCCAAGCGGTGCGGCTATTGCAATATAACCATTGTTATAAGGATTATAGAAAACTCCATTATAATAGCGGTACCTGTTATTATTGATGGAAATCAGGATCGCTGCATTAGCAAGAGTTCTCAGAAAAAACCCAACCGGATGCCATGAAGATCCCCATGAATAAGGATTGTATGGATGATGAAAATAAGGATGATAGGTATAAAATTTACGGCCACGATATACATGAGGCGGCCTGGTATATGGAGGACGATTGGCAGACCAACCCGGAGGACGATGATTGTTACCAGGGCGAGGCATATGAACGGGAGGCCTTGTAACAGGTGGCCTTTGTGAAGGAGGTCTCGTATCAGGCGGCCTTGTTACAACTGGTTTTGATTGATGCGGCCTCGATACTGGCCTCTCCGGCATTCTTGTTACAACTGGCTTCGTTTCATGAGGTTTCGTAACGGGTTTTACATGTGACTTTTTTTCAGGGCGTGCTCTGTCATGATTTGCCTGTGCCGAAACAACATTGCTTAAACCTATTAAAACCAATAAAGTAAAAGCGAAGTAGAATGCTTTCCCGGTGTTTTCGATTACTTGTTTCATATAATTGGTTAATTGCTTTTAAAATAGATTTAAAGCAGGAAGATTAAAGTGTGATTGAATCATTAGTATTTTGCCTTTCCCAGGTCAAAAGTTTATTAATACATTTCGCCGCATTCATTGATGCATTACCTCCTTCTGAAAGCAATTGTTTTAATTGCAAGTAATCGCTTTTCATTCTTTCCATTTCTTGGCTATCAAATATAATCTTTTTTAACCCGGCAGTAATATTTTCCAGTGTGAGGTCATTTTGGATTAATTCCTTTACTACCTCTTTATCCATAATTAAATTGACAAGACAGATGAATTTGAGTTTTACCAATCGCTTTGCAATTTGGTATGAAATACTTCCGGCTTTGTAACAAACAATTTCCGGCACGCCGAATAATGCGGTTTCCAGGGTAGCCGTTCCTGATGTCACCAAAGCCGCTACGGACTTCATTAACAGCGAATAGGTCTCATTTGTAATGACGGTTACATTTTTACATCCTCTAATAAAATCTTCGTAAAATTCATCTTCGATTGAAGGAGCTTTTGCAACGACAAAATTGTAATCCGGAAAATTCTTTGTTGCCTCCAGCATCAAAGGAAGTTTTGTTTTTATTTCCTGTTTACGACTACCCGGCAATAAGGCAATTGTATTTTCAGAAACCTGAATTTCAGGATGATCCCTTTTAAAATTTTCAATTACATCTGCAAGAGGATGGCCTACATATTCTACATCGTAATTCCATTTTTTATAGAACTGTTTTTCAAATGGAAGAATGACGATCATCTTATCTATGTCGCGCTTTATATTTTTTACCCTGTTTTCTTTCCATGCCCATACCTGCGGCGAAATATAAAATACTGTTTTATACTTATTTTGTTTAGCCCATTTGGCCATGCGCAAATTAAAACCGGGATAATCAATGAAAATAATTACATCAGGATCAAATGTGGTAATATCATTTTTACAAAATTTAAAATTCTTTAAAATAGCAGGAAGGTTTCTGGCAATTTCTGCAAATCCCATAAAAGCAAGGTCTCTGTAATGCTTTACCAGCATAGCTCCTGTGGCCTTCATTTTATCACCTCCCCAACACCTGATGTCTGCACTGGCATCCAGTTTCTGAAGTTCTTTTATCAAATTGCTGCCATGTAAATCGCCGGAAGCTTCACCGGCTATTATATAATATTTCATGCTGATGCAATGTACGATGCAATTTGAAAAAAGGAAAAGGTTTGATTTTTTGATAGCCTCATTTGATAGTATCAGAAATAGATTTTTGAATGGTTACCTGGGGTTTTGTAATTTTTCCCCGAACTTTAAGAAAATATCTCAAAATAAAAATCCGGTGGTTTCTTCGTTTGCTATATCCCTTCCAAAAATTGACTTTTAATATAATCCACCACTAGCGGAAGGCTTTGAGTTTCTTCAAAAACTTTTAATTGCCTGTCGGCACCTGTACCGCCTTCAAGGATATTATGTACGTTACCTATTGCACTTTTAATACCTAACGGGCCGGCAACATCATCAATAAAATCAAGTAATTCATAAATGAGCACTCGTGTATTCACTTCTGTTTCTTTTCCGAAATCAATCATGCTGCCTTCAATGCCATAGCGGCTTGCGCGCCATTTATTTTCATTGATGAGTGCACGTTGATACATAATAAAATTTAAATTTTGGGAACGTAGTTTGTAAAGTTTGGCGCATATTCCCTGGAAGAGCGCAGCAATAGTAATGGTTTCCTGGACTGTCATCGGTACATCGCAAATCCTGAATTCTACGGTATTGAAAAAAGGATGTACTCTCAAGTCCCACCAAATTTTTTTTCCATTATCTATACAATTGGTTTTTACCAGCAGCTTCACGTAGTTATCATAGCTTTCTATGCTTTCAAAAAAATCAGGGATGCCTGTACGCGGAAATTTATCAAATATTTTAGTGCGGTAAGATTTATAACCGGTAAGCCTGCCTTCCCAAAAAGGAGAGTTAGTGCTCAAAGCAAATACGTGAGGTAAAAAATATCTTGCCGAATTAGCAATGTGAATCGCCATTTCGCGGCTTTCCATTCCTACGTGTACATGCAGCCCAAAAATCAAATTGCTCCTGGCGGCTTCCTGTAATTCTTTTACAATGTCGCTATACCGCGCATGATCAGTAATCAGTTGACTCTCCCAATGGCTGAACGGGTGCGTGCCAGAGGCGCCTATCGCAAGTCCCAGATCGCCGGCAATATTGCTAATGGTTTTTCTCAAAGTAGCTACATCCACAAATGCTTCATCTATATTTTGACAAATATCTGTGCCCACTTCCACTACCGCCTGGTGCATTTCTGCTTTTACTTTATCCTTGATTATTTTTTCTCCTTCCTGCACTATTTTCTGTTCATGGCTTTTCAGCTCACGACTTTCAGGATCTAATACCATATATTCTTCTTCTATTCCAAGAGTGAAATGCTTGTACGAAATTCCTCCCATAATAAAGGGTTTTATTGGTTTATTGGTTAATTCGTTAATTAGTTAATTAGAAATCCCGGGTATTTGTTGCTTTGCTGATGGTTAATGGCTCACACCTGATAGCTGACCGCTCAAAGCTAACTGCTGTTTACTCAAACCTCCTCTCTTTCTCAAATTAACGCGTGCCCCAAAGCACTACGTTTTACATATTCTCCCCAGGTCAAATTATCTTTACCCTCTTCATGAGATTGAGCTTTTTTTATAGCAAAATTAGCTGCCGCTTCTACCACCCAATCAAAATTTTCCTGGCCTACGCTTGTAACTTCGGCATCAGGCGCCGGATTGCAAAAATCAATGGCGTAAGGTACTCCATCTCTTAATGCTAATTCAACTGTGTTGAAATCATAGCCCAGGTAATTACAAATTCTCAAAACGATGTCAGTCATTAATTGCAACCTTTTTTCATCGGGTTTAAAATCGGCTACATAACGGAGATGGTGCGGATTTCTCGGTTCATAAGGCATAATACGCACTTCTTGTCCGCCAATACAATAGCAACGGTAATATTCATCAAAAATGATTTCTTCCTGTAACATCATAATTAGTTCACCTGTTTCACCATGCTTTGTAAAAAAATCATCCACACCGGTTACTTTGTAAACACTCTTCCAGCCGCCGCCAGCATGAGGTTTCATATAGGCGGGGAAACCTATATAATTAAAAATATTTTCCCAATCCAACGGATAAGCAAGATTTGAAAATGATTGATCGGTAGTATCGACAGGCAATGAACTGGAAGGAATAATTACCGTTTTTGGGACTGGCACATTTATTTTTGTCATCAGACAATTGTTGAAAAATTTTTCATCAGCACTCCACCAAAACGGATTGTTGATAACAGCCGTTCCGCATAACGCAGCGTTTTTCAAAAAGGCTCTGTAAAACGGGACATCCTGCGAAATGCGATCTATAATCACGTCATAACCGCTGCTCTCACCTTGCAATACTTTATCAATATGCACAGGCTCTGCGCTAATTCCATCCACATTTTTTTGATTTACTCTTTCAATAAATGCGTCAGGAAAACTTCTTTCTTTGCCGAATAAGATCCCAATTTTTTTCATGGTTATTCTTTTTGATTTGAGGGAATTGTTTACATGTAATTCACATCTCAATTTATTTTATGATTTCCAATGTAACAAAATTAATTTTCAAACAGGCTCTGCAAACTCTTTTATTCTAAGAGGGTCGGGTATTAATTGATAAAAATCCCTGTACAAAATGATGCTGGTACGAACAAACGAGCCTATTCAATAAATAATTAATCATTTATTATTTATTTTTGCAAACGATATGCAAATAGGAAAGCTAACTGATATCATCAGTGACACTCATACCATAACTTCCACATTTTTACAAAGAGATGTAATTATTGATTTTTATTCCCCTGCATCTATAAAAAAATCAGGTGACGTAAGTCTTTTATTGATCAATGATGGCCAGGATCTTGTAACCATGGGTTTTGATAATATTCTTGAAGAACTTTCTGATAAAATAGTTCCTTTACTGTGCGTAGGTATTCATTGTGGTCCCGATAGAAAAAATGAATACGGAACTGCCGGTATTTTAGATTACAAAGGCCGCGGTGCCAAAGCAGCATTATATACCCGGTTTGTTTTTGAAGAATTAATTCCATTTATAAGAAATGAATATTCTATTTATTCCTTTAAAGAAAAATCATATTGCGGTTTTTCCCTGGGAGGTTTAAGCGCTTTGGATATTGTATGGAATCATGCAGAAGAATTTTTAAAAGTAGGTGTGTTCAGTGGTTCTTTGTGGTGGCGCAATGTGTCGCAGGATGATCCTGAATTTATTGAGGAGGATCATAGAATTATGCACAATGAAATAAGAAATGGGAATTATTATCCATGGCTCAAATTTTTTTTCGAAACTGGTACACTTGACGAAACTGCCGACAGAAATAAAAATGGAATTATTGATTCTATTGATGATACTACTTCATTGATTAAGGAATTGATAAAAAAAGGATACAACTCTCAAACAGAAATCCGTTATATGGAATTAAAGGACGGCAAACATGATGTAGCTACGTGGGCACGTGCATTACCTGAGTTTTTAAAATGGGGTTGGGCGAGATGATTAGTTCATTAGTTTATTGGTTTAGCAGTTAATTGGTTTATTGGAATCTGCTTCCGATAGGTAATGGGATTGTTTCCTGCACGAATTCCAGCCCGAAACCCCGTATGAACCTGTCGCCCAGGACTTATTCCTGCTGATTTTCAAATTATTCTAAAAATAAAAACTTCCGTTTGATTAGAACGGAAGTTTAATAATTTAATCCTGGGGTAATTTGGTTTTTCAGGTTTAAATTTTTGTTGAGCTTTTCAGCCCGGTTTTCATAGAGGATTATAATTTTTCTATGGTATTGGATTGTAAAAATTAGAAGTTGACCGATATCAGATTTTATTGGTTTTCCCTGGATTAAAGGAAATATTCGCTTTCAAAGGATTTGGTTTTTGATTGATTGTTTGTTGAACATCAATCAACTTCTGGAACAAAGATAGCCGCTCAACATATACCCGGCAAGGGTGATATTGCTTAATTTTTAAATTATTGTAATTACGGCGCAGATAGTAAATTAACGATTGATTTCTATCGTATAAATACCTTTTTTACCAAATATCACTGGAAGAACTACAAGTAATTTGCCCAAAAAAAATGATTTTTTTCTATTTTCACTAACGTAATTTTTCTTTCTCAATCATGCTAATTTTTCCTGTCCTTTCCATAAAGATTTCATCGATACCATCTAATGTATTTTGATTGAGTGTTAACCTGATTTCTTCCATAACATCCCCATAACTTAAAGAGCATTTTCTCATATTTATATTATTGAGAATTCCGTCTTTATAAAGAGACAGAGGTCTTCCTTTTACAAGGTGACTCAAAGTTTGGTTTGTTACGCTAATTTCTGCAATGATTTTATGAATCACTACTAAAAAAGTTGAAGCAATGATAGTAGGGATAAATGGTGAAGCGCCGACAACTGCGCGGCTGAGAACCGCACCCAACATGATGATGATACATGTATCAAAAGCAGATTTGATCCCAAAAGCGCGCATACCCGTTAATCGTATAAGAATAAGTGCGATAAAAAAAATTGAAAAAGCGCGAAGACTCATTTGTAAAGTATTCAAATCTGAACCATGCCCAAAAAGATTATTTATGACTTCCATTTTTTGTTTAATTAGTTTTTGAATAAAATCGGAATTATTTTTTTAAATCAATCTGAAAAATAAGGAAATATTTTTTTCTTTTTTTGCACCGATAGCTCAACGGTGCGCTTTATACGAAACAGTATTATACAGAATCCCACAATCAATCTTGCAATGATGCTATTTGAAATAAACCCATTAATTTTCAAAGAATTAATTTTGCACGAATTATGAAATCAGGATTTGTAAATATTTTTGGTAAACCTAATGCAGGCAAAAGTACTTTGTTGAATGTAATTATGGGTGAAAAACTGGCTATTGTTTCTCCAAAAGTACAAACCACCCGCCACCGCATCAAAGGAATATTAAACAATAAGGATTACCAGATTATTTTTTCAGATACACCGGGAATCATCGAGCCGAAATACAAGCTTCATGAAAAAATGATGGACGCTGTAAAAGGTAGCCTTGAAGATGCGGATGTGGCATTGCTCATCGTTGATATACAAGATGATCTTTCGGAAGCCGATGAAATATTTTCTTCTCTTTCCCTTAAAGTGCCGGCGATTGTTTTGATCAATAAAACAGATGTAGCAAATAAAGAAACTATTGATAAAGCAGTAACTTTTTTTTCAGGTAAAAAATATTGTAAAAAAGTGTTTGTGATTTCGGCGTTGAAGAATAAAGGGATCAAAGAACTACTAGACGCCATTATTGTAATGCTTCCCGAAGGTGAACCTTTTTACACTGACGATAACCTTAGTGACCTACCTATGAAATTCTTTGTAGGTGAATTGATTCGTGAAAAAATATTTTATTTATACCAGGATGAAATTCCTTACCATTCAACAGTTCTCGTCCAGGAGTTTAAAGAAAAAACAACACTCACAAAAATCACAGCTGATATTATTTTGCAAAGAGAAACCCAGAAAGGAATTGTGCTGGGCCATGAAGGCAAAATGATCAAACAATTGGGGACGCTGGCAAGAAAGGATATTGAAGAATTTATTGGACGAAAAGTATTTCTTGAATTGTTTGTGAAAGTAAGACCAAAGTGGCGCGACAATGAAATACATTTGCGGGAATATGGGTATGGTTAAAAGTTCTTAGTTCTTAGTTTTTGTTGACAGAACAATTTAGAGTAAACGCCAGCCCAAACGATAAAACCGGGCGGGAATTTTTAATTAATATTTGTATTTATAAGTTGATAGCTGAAAGCTAATAGTCGACGGCTCAAATAAAATAATATGAATTCATTTGGAAAAAATTTTAGGGTTCAGATTTTGGGGCAGTCGCATGGCGAATACGTAGGTATTGTAATTGATGGTTGTCCGCCGGGAATTGGAATTGACCCTGAAGATTTTAAAGAAGATATAGAGAGAAGAAAACCAGGCGCTAAAGGAACTACTCCGAGAAAAGAAGATGATATTCCTGAAATAATCAGCGGGGTTTTTAATGGAAAAAGCGCTGGCTCGCCAATCACTATCTTATTCAAAAATAGCAATACACGAAGTAGTGATTATGAAAAACTAAGAGCTGTCCCAAGGCCCGGTCATGCTGATTTTGTTGCGCACAAAAAATTTGGTGGCTTCGAAGATTTCCGTGGTGGCGGCCATTTCAGCGGCAGGCTAACTGTGGCCATAGTTGCTGCGGGTGTTGTTGCTAAAAAAGTAATTGAATCATTCTCACCAGATAAAAAAATTGAAATTCATACTACAATTCTTGAGATAGGTGGTGAAAAAGATTTAGAGATAGGTTTGCAAAAAGCTATTCATGCAAAAGATTCTGTTGGCGGGATAATAGAATGTAAAGTTTCCAATTTGCCTGTTGGGCTCGGTGAGCCTTTTTTTGATTCTGTGGAATCATTAATCAGCCATGCGGTTTTTTCAATTCCGGCTGTGAAAGGAATTGAGTTTGGTGCAGGATTTGCCGCGGCTAAAATGTTTGGATTAGAACATAACGATGCTATTATAGATGTAGACGGAACTACTGCCACCAACAATGCAGGTGGAATTGTCGGCGGAATTACCAATGGAAATGAACTGGTGTTTCGTATAGTAGTAAAACCAACTTCATCCACTCCCAAAGAACAAAAAACCCTCAATATTGAAAGCGGAAATGTAGAGCCTTTTTCAGTAAAAGGAAGACATGATCTTTGTATTGCGCTCAGAGTTCCTGTCGTACTGGAATCAGTAACAGCAATGGTTTTGGCAGATTTATTTAAAGAAGTATAAGCATTATAAACAGCAGGCAAACAAATATTCCATTTTTCTGTTTTAGCCTGTTTTATTATATTTTAGGGAATATAAACATCTTCAATAAAAAAAAATTCTGCAGGTTTATTTTTAAGAAGTGTAATAGAAAGAATATCAAACTGCATTAATTTCCATTCAGGATATAAAAAAAGAAATTCTTCTGACGCATTGATCAGGTTTTCCATTTTCTTTTTTGTAACATCATCTTCCGGGAAGCCAAATTTTTTGGTCCTCCTGGTTTTTACTTCTATAAAATGTAGGGTATTATTGAGTGAAGCAATAAAATCTACTTCCAAATGACTATGCCGCCAGTTTTGATGAAGAATTGTAAAACCTTTTTGGGAAAGATATTTTGCAGCCATCTTTTCGCCGAGCAGTCCTGTATGGTTGTGATGTGCCATTTTTCGGTATCAGGATTAAAGTATCAAGACAAGAAGATGAAATTATTTTCTGGCCAGAATCGCGCTGGAAGAAGGTCTTGTCATAAAATAATAACTTCCAAAAAATACCGCAGAAAAAATAAAAGTAGCCGCTAAACTCCAGAGATAAAAAGGTAAACCATCGCCATAGCACATCATTAACCCGGCGAAGGTTTTTGGTCTTCCCAGGCCAGCCAGTGGCGAAGAACTTGCCCAAACTAAAAAGTTAGAAACCAGGAAATAAGCAGTTGGCGCTGCTAAAGAGGCAATAGCGATTTTTTTTACGTTAAAGTTTTTAATAAAGAATCCAAACACAGTGAGACCTGCAAACAATATATAATTCAATACTTGCCCGTTGTAAAAACCATATATTTTCCCTATGCCATTTATGTATAATAATTGATATAATGTATCAGAAATAAACATGGCCAGAATGGGAAGAAGGAAAGCGAATTTTTTATCTTTAATAACGGCGCCTCCAAATATTGCCATAGCAATTTGCGGAGCAAAGCCATAAGGGCGACCAGGCATGATTCTGTAAAGAGAAGCAATTACTATTAGTAAAATAAAGCTGCCAGCCAGTTGTTTCTTATTTTTCATTTTCTGGTTTTTTGCAAAAATAAGAAATTAAAAATTTCTTATGGGAGCTAATTAAATTGAAGAATAAAAAAGTTAAAGAACTTATCGGTGAAATTTTTTTTATTGATCCCGTTAAATCAATAGTAAACAAACTTTTATTGGCAATTTTCGTTTTTTTTCTTTATAAAATATAACATTCGTCAGAATGTTTTTCTGTTTTTAATTGCCTTTTTTAAATAAAAACCAAAGTGCTAATGACTCATATTCCATTTTCATAACCCTCATCCACCAACAAATTTATGCCATCTGCGGCCATTGTTGCGAGTTCATCACACCTATTGTTCATTGCATTATCTGCATGGCCCTTCACCCATTTAAAAAGTACCTGGTGCTTTTTTGAAAGCTCAAAATATCTAAGCCACAGATCGCTGTTTTTTTTACCACCTTTAAAATTCGTTTTTATCCATTTATGTAACCAGCCTTCCATTACCGCCTTTACCACATAAGAACTATCAGAGTAAATGATTAAATCAAGGTTATTTTTTTTTAGTGCTTCCAATGCGGCGATAACCGCCATCAGTTCCATCCGGTTGTTGGTAGTGAGACGATAACCCTGTGATAATTCTTTTTGTATTTTCCCCCAAATTAAAATGGCACCATAGCCGCCGGGGCCGGGATTTCCGCGTGAAGAGCCGTCTGTAAAAATGGTAATTGAGTTTTGTTTCACTGATCTGATTGAAGTGAGTTATGTAAATAGATTTTGTAACCCTGCATTTTTTTTAAAGAATTCAAACCTGGAAAACTCCCGTTTTGAATTCCTCCATTTTAGGATTATGATTAGCGGCTGCTAAATTTTCAGAAATAATTTTCCGTGTATCTAATGGATCAATAATCGCGTCTATCCATAACCGTGCTGCTGCATATACCGCAGTAGTTTGGGACGAATACTTATCAGTCATTTCTTTTAAAAAGTTTAGTTCATATTCGGCTGTGATTTCTTTTCCCCTGGCTTTTAAAGATCCTTCTTCTATTTGCCAAAGAGTTTTTGCTGCCTGCTCGCCTCCCATCACTGCGATCCTGGCTGATGGCCAGCCATAAATAAAACGGGGATCATACGCTTTGCCGCACATCGCGTAATTACCGGCTCCGTAGGAGTTACCAAAAATGAAAGTAATTTTCGGAACAACAGAATTAGCTACTGCATTTACCATTTTAGCGCCATCTTTTATAATGCCGGCATGCTCACTTCTGCTGCCAACCATGAATCCTGTAATATCCTGGAAAAATAGTAAGGGAATTTTTTTCTGATTGCAATTCATAATAAAGCGCGCTCCTTTATCGGCGCTGTCATTGTATATGACTCCACCGATTTGTAATTCGCCTTTTTTGTTTTTAATATTCAATCTTTGGTTGGCTACAATTCCTACAGCCCAGCCATCTACACGCGCGTATCCACAGATAAGGGTCCTGCCATATTCTTCTTTGAATTCCACAAACGAAGAAGCATCCACGATCCTGTCTATAATTTCGTGCATATCATAAGGCTTCAGGTTTCCTTCCGGAAAAATGCTATAGATTTCCTTTGGCTCTTTAGCTGGTGGTATGGGTTCGGTGCGATTGAATCCAGCCTTGGGTGAATCGCCTATTTTTGAAATAATATTCTTTACACAATCAAGGCATTCTTGTTCTGTTTTAAATTTATAATCGGCTATTCCACTTATTTCTGTGTGGGTGGTTGCGCCTCCGAGCGTTTCATTATCGGTAATTTCTCCAATGGCTGCCTTTACCAAATAGGGCCCTGCCAGAAAAATAGAACCATGTCCTTCTACCATTAAAGTTTCATCACTCATAATAGGCAGATAAGCGCCTCCTGCTACACAAGGCCCCAGCACGGCAGCAATTTGCGTAATGCCCATAGCGCTCATTCTTGCATTGTTTCTAAAAATGCGCCCAAAATGTTCTTTGTCGGGAAAAATCTCATCCTGCATTGGGAGAAAAACCCCGGCACTGTCAACAAGATAAATTACGGGTAAATTGTTTTCCATGGCTATCTCCTGCATGCGAAGATTTTTCTTTCCGGTAATTGGAAACCATGCGCCGGCTTTCACTGTTTGGTCATTAGCGACAATTACACATTGTTTTCCTCCAACATATCCCAAACCTGCCACTACGCCTCCAGCCGGACATCCTCCGTATTC
>JGI20206J14855_1000144_pt1 | contig 27098 bp, 26 predicted proteins | sample NGESurdeep092012_6_FD_14855 | JGI IMG/M metagenome (IMG submission 14855) | reverse complement strand
GCTGACAACTCCGCTTTTATTTTTTTTCTTCCTAACGAACATACCGCTAAAATACAGCAGGGACACCAGGAGCGAAAATACTTTTGTAGTATTGGCAACGGTTTTAGAAGATTTTTTCCATGTTTTTTATCGTAGTGAGGAAGACAGGAAGTGTACTGGATTTGCATGAACATTATTGTAGCAGGGATCACAGATGTATGATTCAGCATTATCCTCAATCCAAAAAAACGGGCTGCTTTTTTCAAAGTAACCCGTACAATCCTGAAGCAACTTTTTTAAAAAGTTGCCAAGCCCGTTGCCGGCGTTGGTAAATTATCTGTGGTGCCCAATGCACTGAGTTGGCCAAAAAACATGCGGTGAAAGCCGGAAATATTATGTGTTCCCGTATTAAGCGTATAAACATTATAGTTGTTAGCAGCTACTACTATATCCAACGGGCCGGAACCAGTTGTAGCCGCGCTGCTTTCTACTAAATATAAACCACCCCATGGTGCTACATAATAGCTGGAGATGTTGTTGGTAGCATTATTAGTCATATAAACAAATCTTCCATATTTGGTAATAGCCACCCAGCATGGTGCAGTTTGATAATCGGGCCTGGCTCCATTAATATCTTTTATATTGCCATTGTTTTCAATAGTATAAGAAGTACCTGTACCCGCCTCGGCTGCCCCCATTTCTGCATTGGAAATAATCATATAATCTCTTGAAAAACCAAACCCGAAAGGGGTGTTACCTACTGAGGGATTGAAATTTCCATTCCCGGCAGATCCGTTACTTGTAATTTTAAAAGTACCAATTATGTTGGTGGCCTTTTCGGGTACAACAACGAAATCGCCGTCAGGTGTAAAAGAAATTTGTGGCGCATCTACACCGGTGCTACTCAGCGGTTTTGTAGATCCATCTATATCTGTCAGTTTACCATCGTTTCCCACCCAAAAGCCATGTATATTATCGCTTCCATGATTCAGTACATACAGCATATTACCATGCACACTCAGGCTATTAGGATTTTTACCCCATGTATTTGCGGTACTTACAAGAGTAAGGCTTCCATCGCTTTCTACTTTAAAAGACGATACGGAATTGCTGCCTGAATTTACTGCAAAGAGCCAGTTATTATCACTACTAAGTGCCAAAGCGCCTTGGGAGCCTAATGGTGCACCGGTGCCCATGCCTCCTGATGCATTGTTGCTGTTCCATTGCAGAGAACCATTATAATTTATTGTATAGGCTATAATATCGTTTACTCCGCTTTCATTACTTTCTGTATAAAGGTAATGGCCACTTTTAGTTGAATTGGTACCAGAACTTCGGGCCTCAAGAGCGCTCGTGCTTTCGGTAATAGATGCCTCATCCGGGTTGGCGCCGTTTTCAGACATCATTGAATCCGTAAGATTCGCAGGAGTGGTATTTGTGGATACTATTTTGTCCTGAGTTTTGTTGCACGATGCAACAGCGAACGTAATAGCTATCGCCATTAGCGTTCCGTGTAAATTGAACTTTTGCATTTGTTTTATTTTTTAATGATTAGGGAATATTTTTATACTGATAAATTATCTTTAATTCATTTATTAATTCCTCTGGGGCATACCACTGCCAATATCCTTTTAAGGATTTTTTTTGATGATCAATAAGCAATTGATTATTTTATTCTCCCTACTAAACCAATCTGAATGCCTGCGCTGGTTACAGGCAATTTTCCTACACCAACACCCTGTAATGGTAATTTTAAATAAGGCTCTAATCTTATTTTTAATAAACCTGATAATTGCTTTTCCATGGCTACGCTGAAATTAAATACAGCCGGTATTTTTACACTGCTTTTTTTGTAATTGCCTTCCATTTTTTCGGAGTTCCCATTCATTGTAACATTATAATTATTTTTTTCATTGGTCATAATGTAAGTAGATACTCCGCCTGCAGCAAAGAGGTTTATTTTTTTATTTTGATAAAACCGATACCCTATTTTTATAGGAATTTCCAGGATTTTACTTCTGCCGGTAAGGTTATTAATAACCATGCCATCCGGCATTGAAGCTCCTTTTTCATAGAAATTATTGCCATCACTTGAATAAGATTTGGTATCATAGCTGATGCCTGTTTCAGCAAAAAATGATTGATTTATTTTATAACCAATCAGAATACCTGCACCAAGACCAGGACCTTTAAATGAACTTGCTTTTACTTTACTGAAATCCGGGCCTTCAATTATTCCTGCATAAAATCTCTTTTCTTTTAAAGTCTTTGAATTTGGTTTTAATTTCTTTTTAGTGGGAGTTAAAATATTTATATTGTCCACTGGTTTATTTTCAGACTCGTTATTTTCTTTATTATTTTTTGGTAACAATAACTCACTTTTTGTTCCCGGATTGTTTACAACATTCACCGTTTCCTGACTATTGCGCTTTTGATAATTTGTGATATTATTTTTGGAATAATTATCAAAAAGTATTTTTGAAGGAGTTCTTTTTGAAAAATTATTTTTATTCCCTGTATTAAGAATATGAATGCCTGGTATTTTATTTTTTACAGACGAGATGTTCAATTGCGCCATCCCTCTCTTTTCGTCTTTAGAAATTCTTTCGTTTATTTTTAGGGATTTTCCTGGTAATTTATTATTTATAAGGTTGTCTTTTGCGACAGAATTATTTTTAGTATTAGCTTGTAGATTTATTTGATTTTCATTTTGAGCAACTTTATAATTTTTGGAATTTAGATTTAAAATTATAAAGCCGATTACCAATGAAATACCCGTTAGTAAAAAAAGAAGAAGTAATTTTTTATAGTTATTTTTTCTTCCGGGTTTTGGAGTGTCCTCCGGAGCAGCCGCAGAAGAAAGCTTTTTTTCGATAATATCCCAATTGCTTTGTCCAGGGTGAAGCGGATATTTTTCGGCCGCCCGCCTGAATAAATCGTCCATATCGTTATCTATATCCTGCATGCTGAAAGTGATTCTTTTTGATTGATAAATTTTTGCATCAAAGCTTTAGCCTTCATTAAATTGGATTTGGAAGTACCAACAGGGATGCCAAGTATTTCCGCTATTTCAAAATGTTTAAATCCGTCTATTACCTGCATATTAAAAACTATCCTGTACGTGGGCGGAAGTTTCTTTATTAGCATCACCAGCTCTTTGTAAATAATTAATTGCTCCTGGGATGGACCGCTTTCTTTAATATTCCATGCATCCTCTGGTATGCTCCCTATTTCGGGCAGCATCATTTTTTTTCTTAAAAGATCTATGGAACAGTTTATCATTATTCTTTTTATCCAACCACCCAGCATTTTTTCAATATTGCTCTGCTTTTCCAAAATAAATTTGTCGATGCTCATAAAGAACTTTACAAAACCATCGTTGGTAACTTCCACGGCATCTTCATAGTTATATATATACCTGAAAACAATTTTCATGGCAAACCCATGATACTTTTCGTAAAGTAACTTCTGGTATTTGCGATCGCCTTCCCTGCATCCCTGTAATATGTCTTCTGTTTTTTCCAAATAATCAATTAAATAATTGACGGATCATTTTTTACAATTTAAATGGCTTCTCAAAGTTCAGGATAAAAAATAGATTCTATGATTTTTCAACTGTATAAAAACAAGTACGTTCATCCATCAAAAAAGGTTGCAAAATAAAATGCAAAGAAAGCGCCTATTGAAATTAGAAATACGGTTATTTGTTAGTTTACTGAAATTCTGGCTGTACAGGCCTGGAGACCTTCGGCCGTTTAAGGTTTTAAAAAAAATCGGATGTTCAGTAAATTAGAGAATATCTTTCTTTTACTGATTTTGGTATTGTTCAATACTTCCGTAATCAGTTCTTTATCAATTGCGTTGACGTGTATTATTTGTGCTTTTTTAAAAGCATAATGCTAAAAATAACCTTACAAATTCTGAATTTGAAATAAAATATAATTTTTTGACTTACAAAAGATTTAACTACTACCACTGTTGCGTAGGTGAACTAAATTTATAATCCCATAATTAATTCAAAACGCTAAGTTCAATTGTAAGGTGCCTATCAAAGCATTGGAGTATTTGCCACCGGGATGAACGATATATTGAACATCTGGCGCCACGTTCATCCAGGAAGTAAAATGTATTTTATAAAACGACTCTAAAGCCAACTCATAGTTGTACAGAATACCTTGCGCATGGCTTAAAAAGGCATATTGAGTGCTCACACCAATGGCATCTCCCGGGCGGCTTGCGGCAATTCCTGTCCATTCGAGCCCACCTCCAAAGTGCTGATAAATGGATGATACATTTGAATCTGAATGTGCATACTCCATGAACATTCGAAGGCCTCGTTCTTCATCTTTATCAGAGTTAGGTTTCCATATTGTTTGATTAAAGACCACGTATAAGCCACCCGTACCATGTTGTTCGCTACTGTCAAATCGGTTGAATATACCGTTATGCCTCCAAAAGCCTAATCGCAGATTGCCATCTTTACCACTATTTGTGAAATTGCTCCAGGTCATTCCGGTTTCAGCAATCATTAACTGGCCTCTCAAAGTGGGCTGTATTGATCCGGGTTTACCTGAAAAATCAAGGAAATGATTGCTTGAGTTAGCATCATAAACAGCTGCACTGGCATAGAATAATTTACCTGGTGTAAAAAAAAGATTTACACTTGGCATCGGATCAGGGAAAGTGGGAAATACTGATAGTGTAGGCGTAACATGCGCTGAGCTGGTCATAAAATCCAAGCCATTGTTAATAAGACTGAATTCTACATTTGCATCTACCTTTCCCACTTTAATGCGGAGCGTATTATTAAAAAGCATCTGCTGATACCAAAATTCAAACATTTGTAAAAATGCCTTTGCATTATTCTTGTCAAAGACCTGGAGATCCCCGACGAGCACATTAGAAGGATCACTAAATGAATGAGCTTCCAAATCGGCATAAAACTTACCACCGGAAACACCCAGCAGTTGTTGCATGTCTATACTTATATTCGCATCAAAAGTAGATGCAACAACCGAACCAACACGAATGCCGCCCATTAAATTATAGTATCCCTCCAATGATTCGCTGACTCCAAAAGTGACACCGTGCCCTTTGAGAGAATTTAATAATCCACCTTGGTTTTTAGCCGAGTCTTTTGATCGCTCAGGAAATGGCTTGGAAAAATTAAGATCCGGTATCAGTTTATTTTTAAAAATATGACCTTTAGTAATATCCACTACACTTCTTGATGTATCCTGCATTCCTGTTTTAACTTTAACCTGTCTCTTATCTAACCCGTAAGTTGATTGAGCATTAGAAAAATAAAATGAAACAAGAACTAAGAACGATAATATAAAATATCGCAAATCAACTCTCATAACAGCAATAATTGATAAGATAAAAAGACATAGTTGATAATTGAAATAGAAATAGATATCAATTTTAAAGTGACAATTAGTATCTTTCAAAGTTCCGGATAAAAAATGGATTTTATAATTTTATAATCAGTTATCGGCAATTAAGGTGTCATTAAAAAATGTTTTCAATGTTCTACAAAAAATTATAAAAAGCAAATCAGGATTATTTGTTTGTTTACTGTACATAAAATGCAGAACTCTGTAAAATTTTTTGTAACCTTTTGATGATTAATCAACTCAAATGATTTTAAAAGGAAAGAGTATTTATTATTGATTCAAAGTTGTTTTAAATTATATTAAAAACTGATCACAATCAAATTTTCAAATCAGTTACTTATTTTTTCTGAATTACTTTTGCATTTACAAATAATTTTATAGTTTACTAATTGAAAGTTTTTGCAACCATATTTTTAACACTGAGTATTTTTATTCAAACCTTCAGTTCATATATTATCCTGGCTGATTTTTATTTAAACCGTTCTTACATCACAAAAAACCTTTGTGTGAACAAGGATAAGCCTATGATGCACTGCAACGGGAAATGCTATCTTGCCAAAAAATTAAAGGAAGATGAAAAACAGGACCAGCAAGCTCCTTTTTCAAAAAGCGAGAGATTTGATGTAGTGCCTTTCTTTGTTCCCCAACCCTTTGCATTAGAAAATACAGTTTCTGTTGTAAAACCTTTATTCTTTATAAAGAATGACGATTCTATTTCTTCTTTTCCACGCAGCATATTTCATCCACCTTCCGCATAATTATTTTCAATAATTATTGCACTATTTATCCCTTCCGGGGATGAAGTATTATTTAATTTAAATTTTTTTACAGATGAATAAGCGTATATGCCTGACTGTAATACTTTTGACTGTGATCAACATTGTTTTTGCACAAAAAAGAATAACGGGAACTATCATAGATGCCTCTACAAAACAGGCCTTACAGGGAGCAACAATTTTAGATTTGCACAATAAAACAAGTACTCTCTCGGATCAGAATGGAAATTTTTCTTTACCTGAAACCGATAGTATCGAAGTAACGTCAGTAGGATATTATCCTATAAAAGAAGCAGTAAACGAGCAAAAAACAATTATTTCCCTTTCGCCATTATTTGGAAGCTTGAATGAGGTGATTGTATCCGGTAGCCGTGAATTGCAAAAACGTACGGAAGTGCCTGTTGCAATTGACATAATTTCAAAAACACAAATAAACGATACCAAAGCTACCCGGCTTGATATGCTTGTGAATAAAGTACCAGGGGTCTTTATGGTTGACCTGGGAAACGAACAACATAGTATGGCTATCAGGCAGCCATTAGGTTACAACAATCTTTATCTTTATCTCGAAGATGGAATTCCTATAAGAACGGTTGGTGATTTTAATCACAATTCACTGATTGAAATTAACCAGGCATCCTTGCAAAGAATAGAAGTGATCAAGGGCCCGGCATCTTCTTTATATGGAAGCGAGGCGGTCGGAGGTGCTATTAATTTTATCACTCAATTACCATCGCCTGTTCTTTCAGGAAAAATTCAGGCAGAGGCCGGAACGCGTGGCTATAAGCGCACCGACTTTAATTTCAGCAATACTTATAAAAAGCTGGGAGTTTACGTGGGAGGATATTATGCAGATCAAACCCAGGCCATAGCGGATCATAACGATTTTCACAAAACCGCCGTTACATTTAGAGCGGATTACGCTTTTAATGATAATACAAAATTGACAACAGTAGCCGATTATATTAATTACTATACTGATCAAACAGGAGGATTAGACAGCGCAGAATTTTATAGTAAAGATTATGCAAGTTTGTATCGATTTACTTATCGTGAAGTAAATGCATTGAGGCTTAGAAGTACACTTTCCAGGAAATGGAATGAAAATAACACTACTGATTTCACACTTTTTTACAGGCATTCTTCTATCGGCCAAAATCCATTTTATTATATTGCTGATGTAGCAGATAATTCCTCCGCGGCTACGGGGCAAATAAATGTCGATGCATTTCGTAGTTATGGTTTGATTGTTCAACATTCTAAAAAAATAAATTCAATCAATGCAAAATGGATAAGTGGGGTAAGCGCAGATTTCAGTCCTGCTACTTACCTGGCCAATTATATCAGTATTAATAAGGATCCCAACGGGGTTTATTATCAATATCAATCAACCGACAGCATCCTTACCAATTACAAAACTGATCTTTTGAATACAGCTGCCTATACTCAATTGGAATATAATCCGGTAAGTGAATTAAGAATTGTCCTTGCGGCACGCTATGATCGCCTTGATTATAAATTTGATAATTACTTACCACCGGGCGCATACTCCGGTGCTCCCGACGCAATCAATCATTTTGATCATTTTTCTCCCAAGATTGGTTTTACATATAATTTTGGTAGTAACAGGGGATTATATACGAATTACAGCATTGGTTTTGCTCCGCCTAATATCAGTGATTTGTACACGGGTGTACAGGTGCCCACCTTAAAACCTTCATCCTACATTAACTATGAAATAGGAGGCTGGTTTGCTTTTGCAGAAGAGAAGGGATATGCGGAAGCGTCAATATATGATCTTCAGGGCAAAAATGAAATCGTCAGTACCCAATTGGCCAATGGCAGTTATATCAATGAAAATACCGGAGAAACCAGTCATAAGGGAATAGAATTAGATATTAAATATGCTCCTGTAAAAGATTTGAGATTTCGTATAGGTGGTACCGTTGCAAAACATAAGTATGTGGATTTTGTACAACAGGGGAAAAGTTTTAACGGGAATGATATGCCACAAGCTCCTTCATATATATTGAACGGAGAAATAACCTATAAGCCTCATTATTTTAATGGGTTTAGAATAGCAATAGAAAGCCAGAGCCTGGGTTCTTATTTTACAGATCCACAAAACACTTCAAAATATAATGGATTTACAGAGTTCAATGCAAGAATGGGATATGCATTTAAACATTTTGAAACATGGGTCAATTGGATAAATGTAACCAATAAAAATTATGCGGTAACAGTGGAGAAAAGCGCTTATGGCACTACTTACCGGCCGGGGCAATTAAGTACGGTCAATATAGGAGTGGCTTATCATTTTGGTGAAAAATAAATTTAGCCACAGATTAATAGAAATTAACAAAGATTAAATTATCAGACATGAAAAAAAATATTTTTTTAATACTAATCAGTTTTGGATTTATTTTCCAATCTTGCTTTCATAGCGAAAAGAAAATAAACATTATCGCTTCAAATACAATGCAGATAGACACTTCAGAAGGATCATGTCCTTTTCTCACAAAAGATGGAAGCGGAAATATTGTATTAAGCTGGATCAAAAAAACAGATTCAACGACTTCTGTATATTGTTATGCGGTTTCAAAAGATAAAGGGAAAACTTTTGATAAGACTATAGAAATTCCCGGTAGCAGCAACATCCATCCGCACGGAGAAAATTTGCCGAAAATAGTATTTACGCCTGGCGGAGAAGTCATTGCTGCGTGGGCTTCTGCAAACCCGAATCCCAAAAATCAATATTCGGATGAAGTATTTTATTCTCAATCCTTTGACAATGGCGTTACGTGGAGTAAAGCAGAAAAACTGGTAAAAGATACTGCGGGTTATGACCAGCGTTATTTTGATATGGCATTATTACCAAATGGAAATATCGGCATTACGTGGCTTGATAACAGGAAAAGAACTCCATCAGACGGATCGGCTTTATATTTCGCTGAAACTAGCGGTAATTCAGGATTTGAGAATGAACATATAGTCAGCGAGCCTTGTTGTCCCTGCTGCAGGACCGATCTTTTTGTTGACAGTAAAAAAAATATTCATATTCTGTACCGTGCCATTATTAACGACAGCATTCGCGATATGGTGCATGCTATTTCTACAGATAATGGGAAAACGTTTTCTACACCTGAAAGAATCAGTGATGACAATTGGGTAGTTTTTGGCTGTCCGCATACAGGCCCTGCAATGACGGAAAATAAAGATGGAATTCAGTTTACATGGTTTACCGGGGGAAATAATGGAGGTGTCTATTATTGTAATTCTAACGATGAAGGCCAAACATTTTCTTCAAGAGAAAAAGTGAGTGGAATGGCTTCAAGACATTGCCAGATCTCTTCTGTTGATAATGGTATTGCCATTGTTTGGAATGAAAATTTTTCTAAGGGAAATATTTCCTCTTCGCGTATCGGAATGGAAATTAGAAATACGGATGGGAATGATCCTGTCAAACAATACATCACATCCGAAACAGGGAATGCTACTTTTCCGGTTGTAAAAGCCATCAATAAAAATTCAGTATTGGTTGCGTATACTGAAAGTGTGGGAGAAAGGGGTTATGTGAAATATAAGGTAGTGGAATTGTAAAATTATTTTTTCAATTTTTTTCATACAGTTTGATCCAGCTCTGCACACTTATTTTAGCAGCTAGTTTTCCAATTAGTTCAAAAGGGATATGTTCAGGCTTTTTAAAACGGATACAACTCATAACCCTATCCAATTTAGCTGATAAATGTTTTTTAGTTCATTTGTAAACCAGTGAAGCAAATTTCATAAAAGGCAACTGTAGCTTCGAATCGCAATGCTAAAAAAATATATTCAATAAAAAGCTTACCTTTTTAATCAAATTGATATAAGCTGATGATTTAATCAATTTGAGTAATACGATTATTATTTATTGTTTACCAATAATTAATTATTATATTGCATTCAAATTAGTGCAATGCTTAAAAAATACTTTAGCCTGATAGCATTATTTATTGCTATTGCAATTACTCTTTACTTTATTTTTTTCTTCTTTATTAATATGAGAATGTTTAGTTCAACAAAAACATCCAATGTTTTTCCTGCGTCTTTTTTGTATCTTCCAAATGATACTGCCTTTGGGGGAATATTTGCCCATATTCAGTTTAATGATTCACTTCCGTATTATGAATATAAACGTAAAGAAGACAGCCTAAACAGGATAACACAAGCGATGAAATTTAATAATAAAGGTCAGATTGGTACCTCAATATCAATGGGATTTTTAGGTGTTTGTACAATGATAGATGAAGTGGCAGATGGAGGGATTTTGGAAAAGGAGAAACCGGATAAAGGAAAACATTATTATCTGGAATTAGTCGGATACAACCTGGATCGTGATACAAAATTTTATATACACAATGATACTTATAATTTAGCTTATGCTAAATGGGATAGCATCAGAAAGGGGCAATTTGGTTCCACAAAAATTGGACACTATGAGAGCAAACAAATAAAAGTAAGATACGCTTCATATAACAAAAGTATATTGATCCCAATTTCAAAAAAACAATACCATTTTTTTATAGTTTCTTTAAATATTTTAATCTATTTAATCATATTCTTTATTGCCTATATTTTTATTGGATTACCTATTCAAATTCTCATTCGCATTTCAAAGGGAGATGCATTTAACGGGAAAAACATCCAAAGTTTTAAAATGATGTCAATTGTTTTATTCATATACATTTCGGTATTTACCTTCGGCCCCTATTTATTAAAGTTTATCTTTCGAAAAATAATTCCAACTGATTTCGAATTTCAATTTGTGTCCCAAACTTTTTTAGATAATATATATCCTTGCCTCACCTGCCTATGTTTATTCTTTATCAGTAAGGCTTTTAAAAAAGGGTATCAACTTCAAAAAGAACAAGACTTAACTATATGATATGCCAATAGTAGTGAATTTAGATGTGATGCTTGCTAAACGTAAGATGAGTTTGACAGAATTTAGCGAACGCATTGGTATTACGATTGCTAATATGAGCATTTTAAAAAGTGGAAAAGCAAAAGCTATTCGCTTTTCTACTCTTGAAGAAATTTGTAAAATATTAGATTGCCAACCGGGAGATATTTTAGAATACATGAATGTGAAGGATTACAAGAAATTAATGCGATAAATAAATCAATTGTTCTTATTGCATAGTCGTTTCTACGGCTTATTTTTATTTTAATGAGAAAACAGAAATTCGAATTTTAAAAATTTAACGCAAACGTTTGTTTCTTAAGTGTCACTACGTAAAACCTCCAATTGCTATTACTCTAAAGAATCTCGATAACAGATTTTCACTTTTATTTCCATATTTTCACTACTTAATTTTCTTCTATAAAATTTAAGCATGAATCAAGATCTGACTAATCAAAAACCAAATTACACTCCTCAAATTGTAATTATCGGAATCCTGTTTTTTATTTTTGGATTTGTAACCTGGCTGAACAGCACGCTCATTCCTTATTTACAAATCGCCTGTCAATTGCAAACTTCAGAAGCCGTGTTGGTTACTTTTGCATTTTATATTTCTTATGCGGTGATGGCATTTCCCTCATCATGGGTTTTGGGAAAAACCGGTTTTAAAAATGGGATGGTTTGGGGTTTAGTTCTAATGGCCATAGGTGCATTAATATTTATTCCTGCTGCGGAAACAAGAACTTATGGATTGTTTCTTACCGGGCTTTTTGTAATAGGAACCGGGCTTGCTTTGTTACAAACTGCATCCAATCCATATATTACTATTCTTGGTCCGATAGAAAGTGCGGCAAAAAGATTTAGCATCATGGGCATTTGCAACAAAGGTGCTGGGGCCCTTGCACCATTGGTTATGGGCGCCTTTTTACTTAAAGATTCAAATGCACTTATTGAAAGATTAAAGACAATGGATGTAACGCAAAAAGCCATTGCGCTTGACGAACTGGCATCCAGGGTAATTGTTCCTTATATTATAATGGCGGTAATACTTATAGCTCTTGCAGTGTTTATTTATTTTTCCGTTTTGCCTGAAGTGAAAGCGGAAGGCGAAACAGTTGTTGAAAAAGATACAATACACACCGATGGAAAAAGCATATTCAGTTTCCCTTATTTGTGGTTGGGTTTCATCGCACTTTTTTTATATGTAGGCGCAGAAGTAATGGCAGGAGATATCATTCAGATTTATGGAAAATCAATCGGCATCAGCCTTGATATTGCCAAACATTTTACTTCCTACACAATGATAGGAATGTTGATAGGATATCTTATAGGAATTGCTACCATACCCAAACGCATGTCACAAACTACCGCATTAAAAGGTTCTGCAATTCTTGGTGTGTTATTTACTTTGTTAGCCATCTTCACTTCAGGATACACTTCTGTATTATTTATTGCTTTACTGGGATTGGCCAATGCCCTTGTGTGGCCTGCTATCTGGCCATTGGCTTTACATGGGTTGGGAAGATTTACTAAAACCGGTTCTGCATTATTAATAATAGGAATAGCCGGTGGTGGCGTATTACCAAAAATTTGGGCTGCTCTCGGAAAAAACTTTGGCTATCAACAGGCATTCTGGATACTGGTTCCGTGTTATTTATTTATACTTTATTTTGCTACTTATGGCTATAAAATCGGCGTAAAGAATAGGGATGAAGTAAAAGCAATATGAGCGATCAGGAATCAGCTTTTAGGAATCAGCTTTCAGCAATCAGCAACCAGCTAGGAGCTCTTAGTAAACGAAGAAATAAAGAGTATTCCTGTGTTACAAAAATCCTGTTCGAACGGTATTCTAAACCAATAAACCAATTAACTAATTAACTAATAAAATGATCACCTGATTAATTCTTAAATTCGCATGCGAAAAAGTAATCAGATGCCGGACAAAAAGAATAGTGAAGAGAAGCCGGGCTTTTTAAATTTATTTCAGTGCAAATGTCCTCGATGCCGCATTGGCAATATGTTTATAAATAAAAAGCCATACTCAAAAGGATTCATGAAAATGCGCGAAACCTGTGAAGTGTGTGGGCAATATTTTGACATAGAAGTCGGATTTTATTATGGATCCGGTTATGTGAGTTATGGAATTACTTTAGCAATAAGTATAGTTACCTTTCTCACGTGGTGGTTACTTATCGGAATATCTTATAATGATAACAGAGTAATTTATTGGCTCATTTTGAATTCTATTTTCCTAATAATTTTACAGCCTGTACTCATGCGGATTTCAAGAACGATGTGGCTTGCAATGATTGTAAAGTATGATCCCGACTGGAGAATACATCCTGCAGAAATTCCTGAAAGAACCAATGAAGAGCAGAAAAATAATTGGTAAAAAATGTTGGGATTATTCTTCTGTCAATTGAATACCCGTTTTAGCGAAAGATATTTTATGTTGTTTATATAAATTTCCGGTTGTCATTTTAAAAGTTTTCTTGCTCATTCCAAAGAACGAATAAATATCTTCCGGCAAAGATTTATCATGATAAGGAAGGTACCCGTCGTTCTCTTTTAATAGTCGTAATATTTTTTCAGCTTCATCTTCAACCCTTGCATACCCTGGCTTTCCGGCTGCCACGTCTATCTTATTTTCGGGTAAAATATTTTTAATAAATCCTTTAAAGCGATCGCCGATAGAAATATTCCTATAAACTTCATTATTGTGTAAAATGCCTTTATGAATATTATTTATGATGACTTCATAACCAATATCAGTTTGACGATACACTATTAATTCCACCAAATCTTTTTCTTTTACAGTCAGGATTTCATTAGATAAAAAGGGTTCTAACTTTTCAGTAGCCGCGAGCCTTCCTGTCTTTTCGTCCATCACTATTTTCACAAGATATTCGCCATTGGGAACCATGTAATTTTTAATTTTTGATTTGGGAATAAAAAGATCTTTCATCAATCCCCAATCTAAAAAAGCTCCCTGGTGTGTTACATTCACCGCTTTTAGCTTCACAATATCTCCTAATATACCATACGGTTTTTGAGTAGTAGCGATAGGCCTGTCTTCTCCATCATGGTATAAAAAAACTTTTATTTCATCGCCCATCTTTGTACCCGGTAGTACAAAACGTTTTGGCAATAAAATTCCCTCACCACCGTCATCAAGAAAAAGACCCATGGATTTTTCTTTGATCACTTTCATCACATTGTATTCGCCCATTTTTACCATGACAGATTTTATTTTTTCTGTGTAAAAGTAAATCTCTTTCAACACTTTTAAGGTCGCATCACAAATGCTGTTTTATAAAAAACATACTCTGATAAAAATTGTACTTTTTTGTTCCTATAGTAACAATTGAGTTAAATAGTACCCCAAAATCAGAATTACCTAAAATATAAATGAAACACAGTCGTTTCATAAATTACTATAACTTTGCATTTCGTAAATGAAAAAAGCTTTCGCTGCCATATTAGCCATTTTATACTTCGCTACTACTACCGGAGCAACAATAAATTTATATTATTGCCAGGGCAAAGAAGTTGCAAAAAATAGGATGAAAACCGAAATGCCATCATGCAGCAAATGCAAGATGGAGAAAAAGGTTGAGGCTAAATCTACTTGCTGTCAGCACGAACAAAGATTTGTGAAACTGGTAAATGACCAAAATATATCTGACGCTTCTTTGCACATTCAGAAACCGGTTTCCATTATTTCACCCATTGTTTTTTTTGAAAATAATAATTTCCGTTTTCCTTCTTTAACTACAGATTATCCTGTTAGTAATGCGCCGCCACGAAGTAGTGGCACTCCCATTTACAAGCGCAACTGTACCTTCCTGATTTAGAAATTTTTCTCTTCTATTTTCCCGATAGATAAAATATCGGGTTATAGGCATTCCTATATGCCTGTTGTTTTCAATCATTCTATTTAATAGTAATTCCAATTTTTAAACCTTAGTAGTAAATCAATTAGTAATGCGCCAACCTTATTACCTTATTCGTGCTTTAATGAAGTAAAATAATTGCTATATTTTTTTAAGATGAAAATAAAATAAGGTAATAAGGTCCGTGACTTATTGATATATTTTTTCTACTAAGGTTGGCTTCAAATCAATTCAAAGGAAAGTTAAACATACAAACTAATAAACCCCGCCCGAACGGTACTCAGCCGGGCGCCCAATTAACCAATTAACCAATTAACCCATTAACCCATTAACCAATAAACCAATAAACCGATTAACCAATCAATCAATTTAAAAAATGAAAAAATCAATTCTTATTCTCTTCGCCTCAGCTTTAGTAATTATGTCTTGCAACAACAGTTCTTCCAATGCAGATAGCAGTAAGGAAAGCTATGCTAATGAGAAGGCAATACAATCAAATGATAATGTGGATGTAAATGTAAAGACCGTATCTCCGACATTCACAGATGTTAACGCCGGTGTTACCACCTTTATGAAATCACTGGTTCAAAATTATCTTGACATAAAAAATGCACTCGTTAAGGACGATTCAACTTCTGCGGCTACTGCCTCTGTTAAGTTAAAAGATGAAATGAAAATCTTTAATAAAAGCTTGTTTACTGCTGCGCAGAAAAAAATATACGATTCTGTTGAGAGTAGTTTGAAAGAGCAGGCCGAAGATATTTCAAAAAGTAAACTTGCTGAGCAAAGACAACATTTCTTTATCATGAGTAAAGATGTTTATACACTCGTAAAGGCTTTTAACCCCGGAATTACTTTATATGGCGACAATTGCCCGATGTATAATAATGGTGCTTTATGGTTGAGCGAAGTAAAAGAAATCAGGAATCCATATTTGGGAAATAAAATGTCGGACTGCGGGAGTGTAGAAGAAAAGTTTCAATGATGATGGAGGGTGAAGAGTGATGAGTGATAAGTGATGAGGAATAGCTAATTACTATTCACTAATAACTAATAACCAATAACAATTAACTATTAACATGATTTCAAAAATTATTTCCTGGTCGTTAAAAAACAGGTACATCGTTTTGCTGGTTGCTGTCGGGCTATTTGGCTGGGGTATCTATAACATTCAAAGGAACCCTGTTGACGCCATTCCTGATTTAAGTGAAAACGAAGTGATTGTTTTTACGGAATGGAGCGGGCAAAGTCCCCAAATTATGGAGGACCAGGTTACCTATCCTTTAATCAGTAATCTGCAGGGTGTGCCCAAAGTGAAAGACATCCGCGGCACTTCCATGTTTGGGATGAGTTTCGTGTATGTAATATTTGATGATGATGTGGATATTTATTGGGCACGGACAAGGGTACTCGAAAAATTAAATTATGCACAGCGTTTATTGCCGCAGGGCGTTACACCTTCCCTTGGCCCTGACGGCACCGGCGTTGGCCAGATTTTCTGGTATCATTTGGATGCACCAAATATGGATTTGGGAGACCAAAGAGCTTTGCAGGATTGGTATATAAAATTTGCTTTGCAAACAGTTCCCGGTGTTGCGGAAGTGGGTTCTTTCGGCGGCTTTGAAAAGCAATATCAAATAGTGGTGGACCCTGTAAAGCTTCAATTCTACAATATTTCCATGATGGATGTAATAAAAAAAGTACGCGCCAATAACAATGATGTCGGTGGAAGAAAATTGGATATGAGTGGCATGGGCTATATCATTCGTGGGCTCGGTTATATAAAAAATAAAAATGACATAGAAAATATTGCTCTGGAAAGTAACAATGGAATTCCTGTTCGTGTAAAAGATATTGGCACGGTACAAATGGGCGGGAATCTGCGGCTGGGCATTGTTGACGCAAAAGGAGATGGCGAAGTGGTGGGTGGCGTTGTGATAATGCGATATGGAGAGAATGCGGATAAAGTAATCAAATTGCTTAAGGCAAAAATGGCTGATGTGCAGAAAGGACTGCCTGCAGGGGTTTCTTTTAAAATAGATTATGACAGGAGTACTTTAATTGAAGCAGCTATTCATAATATCAAAGACAAGTTGATAGAAGAGATAAGCATTGTGTGCATTATTGTTATAGTTTTTCTTCTTCACTGGCGAAGTGCATTAAGTATTATTATACAAATTCCTATTTCTATTGCCATTGGTTTTATCCTCCTTAATGCTTTTGGATTCTCGTCTAACATTATGTCTTTAACGGGTGTTGCGTTAGTGATTGGGGTAATAGTCGACAATGGAATTATCATGAGTGAAAATGCATATCGAAATTTATCGGAATGGCAGAATAGTGAGTAGTGAATGGTGAATGGAGCGGTCGGTACGCCTTAGCGTCAGACCGCGGGTAACGAATAAGAATAATGAATGTTGAATTGTGAAAGCTCATAACTGATAGCAATAAAAAAAATTAATTATCAAAAATGAAATTGACAAAACCATATAAAAAAATACCAAAAGATATTCGGTTATCAATAATAGAACGCTCGTGCAAAGAGGTTTCACGCGGCGTTTTCTTTTCAACCGTTATTATTGTTACTTCTTTTCTTCCTGTTTTTTTATTAACAGGACAGGAAGGAAAATTGTTTCATCCACTTGCTTATACTAAAACATTCATCATGGTGGTGGATGCTATTTTGGTGATAACATTAGCGCCGGTGTTGATTTCATTTTTTATGCGTGGCAGATTTAGGCCTCGTGAAGCTAATCCTGTAAATCATTTTTTAGAAAGGATTTATGGCCCCGCTATCAGGGCTTGTATAAAATGGCGCAAGACCACCATCAGTGTAATGCTGATTGCGCTTATTTTCAGCATTCCGATGGTGATGAACCTCGGCACAGAATTTATGCCTCCGCTCGATGAAGGAAGCATACTTTTTATGCCGGTTACTTTACCCGATGTTTCCAATGCCGAAGTGAAAAGAATTTTGCAGGTGCAGGATAAAATTCTTGCGTCTGAACCTGAAGTGAAATCTGTTTTGGGCAAAGCGGGAAGGGCCAATACGGCGACAGATAATTCACCTATCAGCATGATAGAAACGATAGTAATACTGAAGCCCCGAAACGAATGGCGGAAAGGAATCACCAAAGATAGCATCATCAATGAACTCAACGGCAAACTTCAAATTCCCGGCGTTACCAATGGTTGGACACAGCCAATTATCAACCGGATTAATATGCTTTCCACAGGCATCAGAACGGACGTAGGAATAAAAGTTTATGGCCAAAACTTAGATAGCATTTATTCATTTGCGCAAGTGATAAAAAAAGATTTACAAGGTATTCCGGGCATTAAAGATTTATATGTAGAACCGATTACCGGCGGCAAATACATTGACATCAATATTAATCGTGAAGAAATTGCGCGTTACAATTTAAGCGTAGATGATGTAAATGCGGTGATTGAAAGTGCGGTGGGTGGTGCACAAATAACAACTACTGTTGAAGGCAGGCAACGTTTTTCTGTGAATGCACGGTATGGCCAGGATTTTAGAAATAATATAGAAGCATTAAAACGCCTGCAGGTGCATACAAAAGAATTCGGGCCTATTCCTTTACAGGCAGTTGCTGATATTAAAATTACCGACGGGCCGCCGATGATAAATTCCGAGAATGCTTTATTGCGTGGTACTGTTTTGTTCAATGTTCGTGGAAGGGATTTGGGAAGTACGGTGAAAGAAGCGCAACAAAAATTAAATGCGGCAATAGGCCAAATGCCTAAAGGATTTTTTATTGACTGGAGCGGAGAATACGAAAACCTGATTAGCAGCGAACAAACTTTAAAACTGATTTTGCCCATAGTATTGGTGATTATTTTTATCAGCATGTATTTCGCGTTTCATTCAAAACGCGAAGCGTTGCTGAGTTTAATCTCTCTTCCTTTTGCGCTCATTGGCGGTGTTTATATAATTTATTTTTGGGGTGTTAATTTATCTGTGGCCGTAGCAGTTGGTTTTATCGCTTTATTCGGGCTGGCCGTAGAAACGAATGTTATCATGGTAATTTATTTGAATGATGCCATGCAACAACTTATTGCCAAAAGAGGAAATTCAAAAGAAACCATTACAAAAAAGGATTTGAAAGATTATACAATAAGCGGCGCTGTCAAAAGATTACGCCCTGTAGTAATGACGGTAAGTGTTTCACTCTTTGCTCTCGTTCCTATTTTATGGAGTAATGGCGTGGGCAGCGATGTGATGAAGCCAATCGTATTGCCTATGGTTGGTGGTGTTATCTCTTCAGCCATTTATATCCTGTTGGTAACGCCGCTCATTTTCCTGATGAATAAAGAATATGAATTGAAAAAATTTGGAAAGATTGAAGTGCATGAGGTATCGCATTAATTGTCTGAACTATGATTTATAGGATTATTGGGATTATAAGATTAACCAGGTTTAAAAAATTATAAAATAGAAAAAATGATTCGTTTAAATAGTTTATCAGGTTTAAAATTGAAAATGTATCGAAGCAGAAATCGCGTTTTGTTTTATTTTATCATTCTCCTGCTTTTCCTGCAAATCCCGGTTCAGAAAATATCAGCGCAAACCATGGAACTGCCTGATGTTTTAGACAGTATTCAACATTCCTATCCATCGCTAAAAATGTATGATGCGGAAGTTCAATCATTGGATGCCGAAGCTGCTGGCGCAAGGAACTGGGCGCCACCACAGGTTTCAGCGGGTTTCTGGATGACACCATATAATACGTCTTTATGGAATGGAATGAAAGCCAATGGCAACATGCCTGCCCAGGGCGGAATGGGAAGTTTCATGGTTGGTGTGGAACAAATGTTTCCTAATAAAAAATACAATGACGCTAATGAAGATTACATGAAAGCGATGTCGTCAGTTACAAAAGAAAATAAAAAAGCCACATTGAATAATCTCTTTGCGGCAGCGAAAAAAAATTATTATGAATGGGTCATCATTGAAAAGAAATTATCCATACTGGATGAAAGTGAAAAGTTGTTACATTTTATGATTACCAATGCCGAAACAAGATATAAAAATGGTCTCGGTAAAATAAGCGCCTATTATAAAGCGAAGGCATCTCTTGGCAACATTCAAAGTATGCGTGTGGAATTGCAAAACGAAATCCTGCAAAAAAGAATTGCATTAAATACGTTAATGAACCGTGATAAACTAAAAGATTTTTCTGTTGACACCAATTACGTGACCAGGGATTATTCATTAATGGCTTTCGACAGCGCCTTATTTTACAACAACAGGAGTGATATCAAAGCGATTGATAAAAATATCCAGCTTGCTTATTTAAAACAGGATATTGAGAAGCAAAGTATGAAGCCTCAGTTTGGCATACAATATTCAAACATGTTCGGATATGGAAATTCACCAATGATGTTTGACTTAATGGGTACTGTAAAAATTCCGATGAACTGGTCCACAAGAGCCAATAAAGCAAACATTGAAAGTTTAAATTTCAAAACACAATCTTTAGAAGAACAAAAAGCAGCCATGGCAAATGAATATTCAGGAATGGCTTATCAAATACAACAGGATATTGTTGCAAAGAAAAATCAAGTTCAATTATTTGAAAATAATATTATCCCTGCACTTCAAAAAAATTATGAAAGTACCCAACTGGGATATCAGCAAAATACCGAAGAGTTATTTGAATTATACGATGCGTGGGACACATTAAATAAAACTCAGCTTGACTATATCAACCAACTACAACAGCTATTAAGTATGCAGGTTGATTTAGAAAAATTATTAGAAATAAAATAGCAGAGCAATAGGCAAAGGGCAAAGGGCAAAGGGCAAAGGGCAAAGGGCAATGAGCAATGAGCAATTAATAAGCAATTGATAAAATTACTTCACAAAAAAAACAAAAACAATGAGTTACAAAAAAATTAATGAGACAAAAGCTTATAAAATGGCTTTTGATTTAGCAATGAAAATTTATGAAATTTCAAAACGTTTTCCGAAAGAAGAAACCTATTCCCTTACAGACCAGGTAAGAAGGTCAAGCCGAAGTGTTTGTTCCAGTTTGGCAGAAGCTCATAGAAAAAGATTATACCCGGCTCATTTTGTTTCAAAAATATCAGATGCAGATATGGAAAATGCAGAAACGCAAACGTGGCTTGAATTTGCTCTTGCTTGTAAATACATTAACCAACAAGAACAAGAATCGTTTCTAAATTTATCAGAACAAGTGGGTAACCTCCTTAATCACATGATTCGTAATCCTGAAAAATATAAATAGTATGAGCCGGTATTCTTTTGCCAATTGCTTTTTGCCACTTCAATATCGCTTATTGGTAGTTGCTTCTTGCCTGTTGCTTATTTTTTCTTCATGTAACAGTAAACAAACCTTGCCTAACGGCAGGCAAACAAATAATGCAGAAATCACTTCTGCTTCTTCAGAAAATAAAAATCCTATAGCAATAAAAAATATTGACCTGCAAACATTGCTGAAACCAACTAATGAATTTGTGATAGCGTCACTTCCTGTTATAGTGCCCGAAGAAAGCGATACCAATATTCCTGTAAGAGCATATGGCACCATTGAAGCAGATACAAGAGCTACCGGTAATATCTCTGCAAGGGTTTCGGGCCGGATAGAAAAATTGTATTTGCGTTTTCGTTTTCAAAATGTAAAAGCCGGACAAAAAGTAATGGAAATATATTCACCTGAGATACTAACGGCAGAGGAAAATTTATTATTTATTTTAAAAAGGGATGCAACAAATCTGTCTTTTATCAGTGCAGCCAAACAAAAATTATTATTACTTGGTATGAGCAATGCGGAATTAAATAAAGTAATTCAAACCGGAAAACCTTTATACAATATAAGTGTTTATAGCAATTACAACGGCCACGTGATGAATAATGGAATGAATGAAAATGTGATGAACTCTTCCGTGACCGAAACACAGGAGTTGCCATTAAAAGAAGGGATGTATGTCACCAAAGGCCAAACATTATTCATGATTATGAACCACATGAAAACTTGGGTGGCACTACAAATTTTTCCGGAAGACCAATCTGTTGTAAAAAAGGGAGATGCAGTAAACATCACACCGGAATCGGATACTTCTGCAATCATAAAAGGAAAGATAGACTTTATTGAACCTTTCTTTCGTAGCGATAGTAGAACACTGACTGCAAGAGTATATTTTGAAAACAAAAACATGCTGACACTTGGAAGCCAGGTGAATGCCAAAATATTTACAGGAACTAGGAAGGGCTTGTGGTTGCCACAATCATCCGTACTTTCTTTAGGTATGAAAAATGTAGTTTTTCTAAAATTAAAAGAAGGATTTATGGCTCACCAGGTATCAACAGGAATGCGTACAGAAAATAAGGTTCAAATAATTTCTGGTTTAAATCCTTCTGATACCGTTGCTGCAAATGCCCAATATCTTGTAGATAGTCAAAGTTTTATTAAGACGAGTGAGTGAGTGGTGAATCGTGAATGGTGAATGCCTGCCCGAACCGAAGGGGCGGGGTTAATGATGAATGGGGTCGTGAATATAAATTAATAAAAGAAAAAAAATTATTATGATTTATAAAAAAATTAAAAAGGGTATTTTTTTAGAAAAGAAACTAATGCAATTAAAATTTTGCCTTCGGCTTTCAGCATTCGGTTTTCAGCCTTTTGCCTTCAGCCTTTTGCTTTCAGCATTCAGCCTTTTACTTATTTCTTCCTGTAAGGAAAAAAAGAAAACGGAAACAGCTGTCGCGCAAAAAGCCTTGTATTATACATGTGGCATGCATCCGCAGGTTCATGCAGATAAACCGGGAAACTGTCCCATCTGTGGCATGAAGCTGATTGCGGTTGTCAAAACAAGCAATGCCAATACAACGCAAATTCATTTGAGCGCCGAACAAATACACCTCGGAAATATTCAAACAGATACTATTGAAAAATCCAATATTGGTGATAAATTGATATTAACGGGCACCTTAAATTTTAACCAGGATAAACTTACTTCTGTAAATGCTCGCGTAGAAGGAAGAATAGATAAATTGTATTTTAAAAATATGGGAGACTATGTGAAGAAAGGAGATAAGGTTTATGATATCTACAGTGAAGAATTGAATAATGCGAAACAGGATTTTGTAAATGCTTCGGAGCAGGAAAGTACTGTTGGTAATTCGCTTATTAATTATGCAACATTGGTTGAAAGCGCGAAAACAAAATTACTTTTATGGGGAATGACCAAGGGGCAAATTGCCGAACTTGGCCAAAGCAAACAGGTGCCAACGCATACTACATTTTACAGCACCCAATCCGGATACATTACCTCGCTAAATGTAAACGAAGGAGATTATGTAATGGAAGGTGGCACCGTTTTGCAACTTGCTGACCTTTCAACACTATGGGCAGAAGCGCAGGTATACTCTACACAAATGCCCTTTATCAATAAGAGTGAAAATGCTTCTGTACAAATTCCTGATTTGAATAATCAAATCATTAATGGAAAAATAGATTTTATTAATCCTGAGATGAATCCTGATTCAAGAATAAACCTCGTAAGGCTTACCATCAACAATAAAAATAATCAATTACATCCGGGCATGCCTGTTTATATCACCATCACCAAAGCAAAGCATCAATCTATTACGTTACCTTCTGACGCAGTATTACGAGACAGCGACGGCGCAATGGTGTGGATACAAACTAACCCCGGCATTTATGAAATGAGAATGGTAACAACAGGAATTGATGAAAATGACGCAATAGAAATAACATCGGGTTTGGAAACAGGAGAAGTAGTGGTAACTAGTGGCGCTTACTTACTTAACAGCGAGTATATTTTTGAACATGGCTCAAATCCAATGGCGGGAATGGATATGGGCGGAATGAAGATGTAAGTAGTGCTGAATTTTTTTTAAATGACATGTTTTAAGGTAATACTATGATTTATAGCAAGGTCCGTTAGGCAAAAGTTGTTTATCATTTGTCTGTAGATTGTTATTGGGCAGTTTACCCGAATAAATTGCCAGGAAACACGAATGGTATTCCCAGTGTGATCAACCGACCGGCATTAAGCAAATACTATTCATAACGCATGTAAAAAAATTAGCCTCATAAAACTATAAGATTCGGTATACGATAAATATCTCCGGGCTTTCCATCTCTTACCCGAAAGGAATGAGGAATTAAAGTTGGTGATGCATTAATAAAGAAAACGTCATTTTGAAATACACGCATGATAGAAGTTAATATTAATACCTTTGTGAGTGCAGTCATAGCGATCAAAAAGCAATTAATTATTTTATAAAGAAATTGTGACATTATGCCTTTCAGAGATTTAAATAAATGGATTCTTGAGTATCCGCTCTTAGAAGATATTATCAAACTAGAGCCGGTAACATGGATTAATTCTTCGAAGAAAGAAATGTCATCAATTTTTTCATTACCGGTCAATAAACATGACATGTTTGATGCTGAAACACTTTGGGAAAGATTTGCTCCCTACCTCGCAAAAGCATTCCCCGAGACTTCGAAGACAGGTGGAGTTATAGAATCCCCTTTGAAGGAAATTCCGGAGATGAAAAAAGTACTCAATGAAAGAAATAATGACGAAATAAAAGGCAGATTATTTTTAAAATGCGATAATGAATTACCCGTTGCGGGCTCTATTAAAGCGAGAGGTGGAATATTTGAAGTATTGCATTATGCAGAGCAATTAGCGCTGGAGAACGGTTTGGTAAATGAGGATAGTAATTACGAAATATTTGACGCCGAAAAATTAAAACATTTTTTTCATGAATATTCGATTGGGGTCGGATCTACGGGAAATCTGGGGTTGAGCATTGGAATTATAAGTGCCCGGCTTGGCTTCCAGGTTTCTGTTTATATGTCTGCTGATGCCAAAGAGTGGAAGAAAAAACTTTTGCGTTCCAAAGGTGCAACAGTACTTGAATTTGAAGGCGATTTTGGTGAAGCTATTAATGAGGGAAGACGCACCACCATTGCTGATCCTAAAGGGTATTTTGTAGATGATGAGAATTCTAAATATTTATTTTTAGGATATAGTGTGGCAGCAATCAGGTTAAAAAAACAATTAGAAAAGCTGAAAATATCTATAGACGCACATCATCCATTATTTGTGTATTCTCCCTGCGGCGTAGGCGGCTCACCCGGGGGTGTTGCTTTTGGGCTGAAGCAGGTATTTGGAGATAATGTACATTGCTTTTTTGTTGAACCCACCCATTCGCCTTCTGTGCTGATTGGGTTATTGACAGGCAAAATGGAAAAAGTGAGTGTGCATGATTTTGGGATTGATAATAAAACAGAAGCAGATGGATTGGCAGTAGGAAAAGCCTCTGCGTTTGCCAGCCCCATAAGCAAACTACTTATTAGTGGAATTTATACTATAGAAGATGATGAATTATTCCGGTTGCTTTATATGCTTGGGAAAAGTGAGCGTATCTTCCTGGAACCTTCTGCTACAGCAGGATTGATGGGGCCACAAAAAATTTCCTCCACAAGTTATATGCAAGAATGTTGTTTAGATCCTTCCCTGATAACTCACATTGCATGGGCTACGGGTGGATCATTAGTTCCGAAAGAAGAAATGGATGATTTTTATAAAAAGGGAGAAAAGCTTTACGAAGAATAATAGCGTATTTGCATTTGATTATGATCCGATAGCGATCGGATTTGAAATGATGGCTAAGAGAAATATATCATAAATGTTGCGAAAAGTATATGCAAGATTATCTCAACGAAGCCTCTTATCGATTCAACCGAAGGCCATTTAGAAAAAGTAATTTTCAGAAGCTAATAGTAACGATGATTCAAAACAAAACCACTATTTATAAAACAATTCACGACTTAAAGGCTTAATTCTAAAAATTTAAATGTTTTAATTGTGCAAAATATTTTATTCAATAAATTTTATAACGAACCCTCTGTATTTATCCCTGAAAATTTGCTCCGGGAGTCGAGAAGGCAAAATAAGATAAACGAATGCAATGTGCCGGAGATTTGTTTACTGGACCCTGATGGCGACCTCGCTGATTATTTGTTGAAGAAGCAACTTTGTGTCAAAAATGAATGTTGGGCTTGTTACCATTCTACCATGTACGAATATAATTTAGATGGGCATTCGGTTGGGATTGTGCCTTGCATTGTGGGTTCTTCTTATGCCGTACTTGTCGCTGAACAACTTTTTGTTTCAGGATGTAAATTACTTATTAGCGTAACATCTTCAGGGATTATAAGTGAGTTGAAAAACAATAAACGCTTCGCTTTAATAACTTCCTCAATTCGCGATGAAGGCACCAGTTATCATTATTTGGCGCCGGAAAAACCTGCGAATTTAAATCATCATCTTTTTGAAACTTTAAATGGTTTGGTTGCAAATGAAAACTGCCCCTATTTTAGTGGCACAAGCTGGAGCACAGACGCGCCCTATCGTGAAACGCAATCTGCCATAGACGCAATGAAGAACCAGGATATTACCTGCGTTGAAATGGAAGCTTCGGCGCTATATGCTTTAGCAGAAGTGAAAGATTATTCTATTATTTGTTTTGCGCACCTGACAAATTCAATGGCACAACATGAAGGTGATTTTGAGAAAGGGGAAGAGTTTGGAAGCATTGATACGTTGAATCTTGTTTCTTATCTTCTAAAGATTTTTTACCCTTACTGCTTATGAGAAGCAAAGTAAAATGATGGATCAATTATTGAGTAAGCATATTCACAATGATGGTTATGGCATTAAGAGCAATGGTGTAGTTGAAAATGAAGAGTTGAAAAAGGAGATGGAAAAAATAAAATAAAAAGAGAGTTAATAAATAATTTTTAAATGGAAAAGTTTGATGTAATAATAATTGGTACTGGTTCCGGAAGCAGTGTAGCAAAGCGTTGCGCTGGAGCGCGAAAAAAAACAGCTATCATAGATAACCAACCTTTTAGTGGCACTTGCGCTTTAAGAGGTTGCGACCCTAAAAAAGTTCTCGTGGGCATTGCTCATGCATTATCGTTGAATCAACAATTACATGGGAAAGGCATCGCAACTATTGCAACCCATTCATGGAAAGATTTAATGCAATTTAAAACAAGCTTTACCGAACCTAAAATACCCA
>JGI20206J14855_1000134_pt1 | contig 27878 bp, 15 predicted proteins | sample NGESurdeep092012_6_FD_14855 | JGI IMG/M metagenome (IMG submission 14855) | reverse complement strand
CTGCTCCTGTAATATTAGACCGTCTTTCGCTCTGGTAGCCTACAACCACTACATCATTGAGCTGAGTATTAAGAATAGATAATTTTATATTTAAAGATGCACGGCCATTAATCGCAACTTCCGTTGGGTTATATCCTACAATACTAAATGAGAGTGTTCCATTTTCAGGGGCATCAATAGAAAATTTACCTTGCGAATCAGTTTGAACAGCCACTCTACTTCCTTTTAAAGATACGGTCACCCCCTGTAAAGGAGCCCCTGATTTATCAGTTACCAGGCCTGTTACCGGGGATAACTTTTCACTCAAAACATTACTTTTTTTTAAAAAAGAATCCGGTCTTACCAGGATAACATTTTGCTTTTCTGTAAATCGAAGTCCAGTCTGCCGTGAAATAAGTGTAAGCACATTTTTTAAACGCTGCTTGCCTTTTATAAGTTTTACTTCTTCAGAAAGATTAATATCATTCTCATCGTAAGCAAAAGAAAAAGTAGTTTGTTTCTCAATACTCTTAAATATATTATTGACTGTTGCGTTATCATAACTTATAATAATATACACATCATCCAATGTTTTGTTTTTCTCAGCATAGACTTTTACAGAATTTAAATAGAATAACACGAACAAAGCGCTGTAAACAATTTTTGTACAAAATGAAACCCTGTAAATTTTATTCATACTACATTATTTAAAAAAAAATGATAACTCTTATTTGATTAAGATAGTATCTCTATGAACTTCATAGGATAAATTCTTGATCAGACATATATTTTCTACAATTTCCTTTGCAGAAGAATTTTTAAATTCCCCTGTAAAAAGAAAGGTCTTTTTATCGCTCTTATTCATTAAAGTAATTCCGTAAACAACTTTAATTTTAGCAGCTATTTCTTCAAAGGTGGATTTCTTGAAAGACAAACTTTTTGAAGCCGTTTCATCCATTTGGTTTTTGTATAAATATTTTCTGTTTTTAACATAAACCGCTCTTTCATTAGGAACTAATAAAATAGATTGTTCCGGCTGCATATTTGAGTTCATAATTTGTACCCTTAATTTACCTTTCAATAATTCCACAACGATTGCCGAATCTCCAGATTTTCTAATATTAAAGACAGTACCTAATACAGTAGTAACAATATTTTCAGTATGTACCTTAAAAGGAAGATGCAAGTTCCTTTTTACGCTAAAATGTGCATCGCCACTCAAAAAAACATCTCTTTCTTTTTCACCAAAATTTAATGGAAATTTTAAATTGCTATGAGGCTCAAGTGAAACAATGGTGCTATCACTTAAAGTAATAATCCTCTGAAAATTACTATTATTAACAATTTCCGTTAATTTATAAGACCGATTTTTGGAAGGTTTTAAAAACCAAAAACCACATGCAAAAATGAATATTAAAAGAACAATAACATATTGCATCTTCCTATTTCTTTTTCTATGACCCAATGGTTTTAAATTATTCATAGTAAAAAGTCCTGAAAAAACTCTTGGTATACGTATTGCTTTTTTAATTTTATTATATTCTTCCTTATACTCCTTTTTGGAAATGGATAAAGACAAAGAATCAATTATTTCAATAGCATCATTCGCCATTATCAATTTTTCGGGATGAAGTAAAAACCATTCTTTCCAAAATAAAGTATCTTTTTTATTTGAATTAAAATGGTAATTAATAAAAGTTTCATCCGCAACGAAATCTTCAACCCTATAATTAATAAGAAGTATTTTATCCATAAGCCGCACTTATTTTTGGGAAATATTTAAAGTTTTATTATTTTTTTAATCAAGCAAAAAACAAGTTCTTATAATATAGTGTTAAACTTGTGTAGTTTTTACCGGGTTTTTAAAAAAAAATTGTCATAAATTCTCTTAAGCGAAGGATAGCCTCATAAACTGTATTATAAACTGTGCGGTTTGATAATGAGGTTTTATTGGAAATTTCCTCATAGCTGAGGTTTTCGAAGTATTTTAACCTTATGATTTCAAGTTGTTTTTTTGTTAGATTATTTAAAGCACGTGTAAGTTTATCTTTTTTTTCTTTTGAATCCTGATATGCGATTAGCAATTCATCATAAGACTTTTCGTTGTGTTCAAGACTATAAAAGTATCCCCCGATAGCATTTTCTTTTCTTTTCCTGATTAAAAAAAGTTGGATTTTTCTCCTGATCCAGGTACAAAGGTAAGAGCGAACGTTTTTAACATTAGGGTTTATAGTAGTCCTAGTATTCCAAATTTCAAGAAAAATGCTCTGAATACAATCTTTGATTAGCTCTTTATCATAGCATAAACTTAAGCCATAAGAAAAAAGTATTTTATAATTTTCCTGGTAAATATTAAGAAAGGCTTTTTTATCCCCTTCTTTCATTTTTCCCCAATTATTATCATTTAAAGCCATACTTTTTTATATCCTACAAAAAATACTTTTGGAATAATTCTTCACATCACAAGGTAAAGAATCTAAAAATAAACTAAAATATTTTTTAGGTAAAACAATAGCTTTAAGGATAATATATATATTACTCCAATTAACTTTTATCATATTGATTCTTTTGTCTTTTGTTTTGCATCATGAAAACAATGTCTGGCTACCCAACTCAAAAATCAACATTTAAAAATTCATCTTTAAAATTAAGCTGAATAATTTCGTTCGCCATCAGGAAAAGATTTTTATTTGATCTTACTTTTACTAAGAGATTTTCATCCTTCAAATAAAGATAATTCAAATTGAAAAGGATTCCTTCTTACCAGAAATGAAATATCTGGTAATTAAAATGAAAAGTCTATTTATGTAATGACAACAGCAATAATAATTTATCAAAATCGGAGTTCATTGTTTTCTGTAATTCTTTTACCAAGCCTTCAATTTGAGTATTTGTTGTTTTGGGATTGTTAGAATTTTTCGCTACTAAGTCAAGTGAAAATCTCTCTCCAAAGATTTCTTTGGCAGCAATTTTTCTGGAATACAAATAATTAACTAAATCGAATACTACATTAATGTTTCCTCCTATACCGTTTTCAATGCGCGACAACAATACCTGCGAAGTATTGATTTTTTTTGCCAGTTGCGATTGGTTCATTTGCAGGATATTCTCCCTCACCGCCTGAACTCTTTTTCCAAATTCAATCATGTCCAACATAGTAATAGTTTTAATTTTTTTGGATTTTAATAAAAATTCCTGAATTACAGGTTTTCAATAGTATAAATTCCATCTTTTCGTTTTCAATTTTATCTTTCTTCTTTCTTTGTTTTACTAAAATTAATTTGTTTAAAATCTTCAGCAGAAGGTAATTTCCCTTTTAATTCTTTCGGTAGGTTCTTGCTTAGTTTGTATTCCGCTACTCCAATAGGTTTGGATGCTGTCTTTAAGGCGTATTCTACTTCTAAAATATCTTTATAAGGTACGAGCAGAATACCGATGGAAGGTTTATCATCAGACTGCTTCAATTGTTCATCCACCAGTTGCAGATAAAAATCAAGTTTACCTACGAACTCCGGTTCAAATTCAGAAACCTTCATTTCTACGGCAACCATACATTTAAGTATTCGGTGATAAAAGAGTAGGTCTATAAAATAATCCTTTTTGCCTAACGTAAGTCTATACTGATTTCCAATAAAACAAAATCCATAGCCCAATTCCATCATGAGACGTTTCACCTTTTCCACCATTACTTTTTCCAATTCTCTTTCAGTAATTGGTTTGATAACGTCTAAGAAGTCAAGGCTGTAAACGCTTTTAATACTTTCCCGCGTTTGCTCCTGTAAATGTTGAGGAAGAGCGATTGTAAAATTATGCTGCGATGGATTCACCAAGTGATCCTGGTAAGCATCTGCCTTAATCTGATGTAATAAAACCGAGCGGCTATATCTATTCCTGACGGTGCTTTGCAGATAATAAATTCTGGCATTTAAATCTTTGACTTTTTGAAGAATCAAAATATTGTGTCCCCAGGGAACTTCGGAAATAAGTTGTTTTAGGTTTAAGATATTAATGCCTTCTATATCTGAAACAGGCTGCTTCAGTTTTAAGACATTATCATTATTCAAATCTGAAACAGGTTGTTTCAGATTTGAATAATCATCAACCAACTGCCTCATCAACCAAAGATTTCGTGGAGACCAACTGACACCTTTGCCAATGTGATGTTGCAAATCATTGCTCAGTTTTTCCACAATAGATTTTCCCCAACCATACTCCTGTTGCATTTTCAAAATTAATTCGCCTATATTCCAGTAAAGTTGGTTATTAATAGATTGTATACTTTGCACAGCCACGGTACGGTGATTCTGAACCATCGTAACAACGTCTTTTAAAAAACGCTGATAAACTTCCTTCGAAATATTTTTGTTATCTTTCATAATAACATAATCACTCAAACTATATTCTGTGAATGTAAGGGAGTTGATTCTAAAAATTTTAATTTTCGATGTGACAAATATAATTATTAAAAATCCACGAAATAAAGGCTTAAAGTGTTAAGATGTATTTGGTAGTTGTTTTTAAGTATTCTCCCCCTTTTATTCCCATAATAAAAAGCGCCTGTCAAATTATAAACGGATTATAGGCTGTAATGAAGTGTGCGGAATGCATGCCTGGAAACGGTTTAACTTTTGCATTTTCAAGGAGCTATGCGCAAGCGATATGAAAAAATATTTTCTTTTTTTCATTCTGCTTGTGGAGGAAAAGGAAGCGCAGAATTTGCGTTACGGATTGGAATGAAAATCCCTGTCTTCTGACAGGATTGTAATATAAAGCCCTGCCTTAAGGAACGCCATAAAATAAATAGCTTTTAACTTCCGTCTTTACTTCATTTTAAGGCTGTGATTTTTACTTTCATTTCTTTCCCGTTTTCTTTTCCCGATATTAATTATCTGTTTTATTATTTTAAAAATTAAAATAATCGATATTAAAGAGATCAGGATTATTTCAAAATAGTTATTCATTTTATAACATAATTTAAAAATTTCTTTTCAGGCAACATGCTTGTTGTGGCTCTTCAATGTCATTTTGCTGGCTTGCCATTACTTTTTTAGATTCGTCAACCTCCTTTGCTTTAGCGATGATGATACTGTCTATCTCCATAAGCCTTTCTTTTTTAGAATTCAATTCTTCTTTGTACGGAAACATAGAATTGAGTTGCTTGGAATACTCCTCCATATCTTGTTTTTCCTTTTCGATGTTTCGGGAAAATCTTTCCATATCCTTTGGCATATCAAGTATGGCCTGCTTTATTTGTAAGCCTGCTGCCATTTCTCCAGTGGGCAATTCCTTTGTTTCTCCTATTTTATCGTTTAAAGGAGACATCAATTCACGGCTTACCTGTTTTCTATTTTCTAAAAAGCTATGCTCCACTTTTCCTAAAACTTTGAAATTCCAAAGTTCTCCTAATACAAACTGGTGTCCTGTGGGTTGATACTTTTTAGCATGTTCGGCTTCTGATATCATTGCCATTCCAAACTCTCCAACTTTGCTATAGTAATGGCCCGCGACTTTTGCTAAAAAAATAAATTCTCCCTGCTCACCTTTTGGAATGGATTCTAATAATGGAATTGTTTTCTTTAAAATGGTGACTTGTTTTTCAAATGCTTTTATTCTTGTTTCGGAATGCCGGATATTGTTTTCAAAATCATATTTTTTTGATTTAAAAGATTTTTCCAGTTGGGTTAATTCAGTGATTCTTTTTTGAAGATTTGCTTTTTCTTTAAACACAGGATCGCCGGATAATTCAGCGGCCATGCTGCCCATGTCCACATCTTCTTCAATATCCTTTACAGTCCTCACATCAGCGTTGGCGGTGGTTTTCAACTGAGCAATGAACTTTGCTTTTTGTGAAACCGTATTGTACATGCTCGCATCAAGAGTGCGTTCAGTAGCATAATAAAAGGCTTTTACTTTATTATTGAGATATTTTTTTGCTACTTCATTTCCCTGTCTTTCAAACCTTCCATTCCTTTGTTCTATATCCGAAGGCCTCCATGAAATATCCAGGTGATGCCCTGCAACAGTCCTGTTCTGCACATTTACTCCGGTGCCCAGTTTTTTTGTAGAACCTAATACGATTCTGATGTCGCCTTTATTGACGGATTCAAATAAATCTTCCTTTTGTTTCCGTGTATTATAGCTATGAATAAATACTATTTCTTTTTCAGGAATGCCTTTATCTACCAATAGCCTTTTCATTTCCGAATAAACATTAAAATTTTCCGATGCATTGGCTTCTTCCACAAGGTCAGCAACTTCATTATTGGTAAGTTTTAAAACCTCATTAATCTTTGCTTCAATGTCTTCCAGCCTGGGCCTGGATTTTTTTTCATAATAATCTTCGCCGAATATTTCCAATAAGTCAGCCTGGGGAATATCACCTGACAAATGTTCAAAGAGGTTATCTATTTTATTGTTGCTTTTGGGGGTTCCAATGTCGCTAAAGATTAATTGCGTTCCTTTATATGAATTGGTTTCAAAATAAATTTGGGCGATGTTTTTTGAGGCTTCTATTAGTTTGGTTCCGGGTGAATAGGAAGGATCAATCAATCTCGGGTCGAGGCTTAATTTTTTTGCAAAATTGATGGCTAAAAGAGCGAAAGAGGGGTTTACTCCTTTTTGATCATCGTAACCAGCAGTAAGCCCTAATTCTTCAGCAAAATCATTCCCTTTTGAATTAATAAAATCCTGTAATTTTTCTATAAGTTTCAGCTGAGTGTCCGAGGGTTGTATTTTAATGAGCGTATGTTCTGCTTTAGGCTTATCGAGAGTAAGATTATTGTTATTGCGAACGTCTGCAATTTCCCGGTAAATGGTTAGCAGTTCAGGAAGGTTGGCAAATTCACGAAAGCGGTGAACTTCTTTAAACCTTCCCATATAATATTCAAGGTCTGAATAGTCATTAGCAAAATTGGCGGCCCACCTGTCGAAGCTGGTGATTCCAGTCTCCTTCATTTTATTAGGCCGCAGATATTTAAACAACAAGTACAGTTCTGCCATCGTATTGCTTATAGGTGTTCCTGATGAAAATATGATTCCTTTGTCGGCCTTGTACAAATTTTGCAGGTATCTGCACGCTACCAGCATATTAAAAGCTTTCTTGCTTCCAAGGGGATTTCCTAAACCTCTGACATTTTTTTTCGTTGTCGAAAACTCCAGGTTTTTAAATTCCATGCTTTCATCTACCATTAAAAAATCAATACCTAATTGCGAAAAATCAAGTACGCCCTGGTCCTTCGGGGTATCTGTGAGTGCTGCTATTTTTTGTTCATATTTATATAATCTTGTTTCCAATCTTTTCTTTTCCTGCTTGTCTTCTGTGTTGCTCATTTCGTCTTTAAGAACGTTAGTCAGTTCTTCGATTAAAGATACCTGTATGTCCACCGGTTGATTGATGCGGGTGAACTGATCGTGTGATAAAATGATCGCATCCCAATTGTTTGTAGCAATATTGTTCAAAAGACGTTTGCGGTTGGATTTTTCAAAATCCTTTTCGTTTGGAAAAAGCACTTTTGCCAACGGATAAGCTTTTTTAAATTGTTCGTAGAGTTGTGGTATCTGGCTTTTCAACCCAATTATCAAAGACTTGTTGGCCATACCCAACCTGCGCAGTTCCATTGCAGTGGCTACTTGTATTAGTGTTTTTCCAGCGCCTACCATGTGGTCATTAATGCCACCCAATTGCTGAATATTACGGAAGATGGCATCCTTTTGATGTGGGCGTGGTGTAAAACCTATCAATCCCGGGAAAGTCATGTGTGAACCGTCGTAAGTCCTTAAAATTGTATTATTGAATAGTTTGTTATAGATGCCAGCTAAATGTTCTCTGCGGTTGTAGTCATTATATTTCCAATCGTCCCAGGCGCTTTTTATTTTACGATAATTCTCTTTAGCCAGTTGGGTATCTTCCGGGTCAAATTCAGTTCTTGTTTTGCCAGGTTCTATTTCTACTACGTAAGTAACCTTTGGCTCCATACCGTTTAGCGCATGATTCAAAATCCATGCAGCGCTTTTCCTTTTGGTTGCAAAAGTTGCCACAATACCTGACCGGTCATGAATGTTCACTGAGTAAGAATCAGCGCTTTTTGAAAAATTGAGTTCCAACTGATCTGTTTTCAAAAGTGCCTGCAGGAACTCATGGATATAATGCTGCGGTATCCATCTTGCATGCATAGGGCTATAAATATCAATAGCCGAAATTGGTTTTGGTTGCACCTTTTCAAGCTGCTCCACATTGTTGAGGAATTCAGGGTTTGTTTCTGCAAATACTTTAGCCAATTTTAATTTATCTACTACATTTCCTGAGAGATATTCTTCTTTGGTAAGATGGTTACCGTTTTCATCCTTAAAAATAAAAGTAGCCTCTCCTTTTTGTGCCTGCATAATTTCTTCATAAGTCTTGTCCATCAATTCGGATACATAATTCATTTGCAGTTTGCCGTATTTTTGGAGACTGAGCGTAATGGCATCCTGTATGTTATCGGTCTTGTGTATCTCTCTTACAGGATTGATGGTTCTCTTAAATAATATATCAGAGGGGGATATTTTTCCTGTTATTTTATCTTTGTGCTCCAGCGCCGAAACAACATATTTATCAGCATCTAAATCGGCGAGTTTACTGTTGTTTTTATCTAAGATATTTCCATATTTAAAAACAAATTCTTCATAAGTAGCTTTCAGGTTAGCCCGGATGTTATTGAGCGCCATATCACTGTAGCCACCGGATTCTTTAAAAATGAGTTCTTTGGTTTTTTCTCTCAAAGATTGTATGTACCAGACTTTGGGTAAGTCGTCTTTGCGGATTCGGACATTTTCAACAACACGGTAATAGAAATCAGAAATATTGATACCATTATTTTTTAGTGTTTCTTCATCTTTCCAGCTAAGATTTTTTCTGTTATGGCGAATACTTCCCGGGTCTAATCCCAATGCTCGTATTTTGTTATCGAGTTCTTCATTGATATGAAATTTATCGGAAATAATTCCCACAGAGCCATCCTTCATGACTATCAGGTTTCCGATATTATCAAACTGGTTCAGTTGGATATATCTTTCTACCTCCACATTTATTACTTCTGATTTATTTCTTTGTATTTTATTACCCAGTAAAACCGGATTTTTAAAAAGCTTGTCTGTTATTTTATTGATCTCTTCTCTTAGATTGATTTCTTTATTTCCTTTAAGATTAAATTCTTCTTTGCTGTACAACCCGCCAAATTCTACCTGGCCAATCATGTGTGAAGGATGATCAAAAAAATATTCATTGTAACTAATAATACCGGATTGATTGTTATGATCTGTAAAGGGGTTTGATTTGACATTGAGAAAATTATTAGATTGTTTTTTCTCTTCCTCCAGGTTAAATTTTCTGAGAAATATAATATCTGAAACCACCTGTGTACCAGCATTGGCCTGGAATGCATTATCCGGTAGCCTTATCGCTCCACAGAATTCTGCGGTGTCATTTATCAAATCCCTGATGTCTTTATTCTGTTGACTATCGAGTGTATAACGGCTGGTAATAAACGCTAGTATGCTGCCGGGTTTGGCAAGCAGTATGGATTTAGCGAAGAAGTAGTTGTGGATGTTACCAGAAGCTTCTTTGTAACGTTTGTCTTTTAATGCGGCTAATTGATTATCATAAATAGGGACAGCGCCGAAAGGTATATTGGAGATGGTAAGGTCATAATGGTTTTCTGGGAGGTTTATTTTTTCAAATCCCGTGATATAAGTTTCTGCTGTTGGAAAAAGTCTTTGTAAAATTTTACCGGTTGTCCTGTCCATTTCAATGGCAGTAACTTCCGAACTGTTGGCCATGTCCACCGGCATCGCTGCCAAAAAATTTCCAATACCGGCAGAAGGTTCTAAAATATTTCCACCTTTAAATCCTGCTTTTTCTACTCCATCATAAATAGCATTGATTATTTCATAAGCAGTATAATGAGCATTGATAATGCTTCGCTTGGCAGCGGATAATAAGCCCTGGCTGCCATCCTCATCTAACCTGGTAAATCGATCATAGACATCACTCACACAACTTCGCAATTCAATGTCAGAGGCCGTTTTCCAGAGTGCGTCAATATTAGGATCTAAAAGAATTTCTTTTAATCCACCCCAGCCTACATATTTGGCAAGAGTGACTTGTTCCTCAGGAGTTGCATTTCTGTGTTCTGTATCTAATTTTAAAAGAAGATCCAGCGCCGCTATATTATCGCGGTATTTATTTTTTTTTGAGAATGATTTGTTTTCGTAAGGAGCGGAAAGACTGTGGAAGTTGGTAACATCCGTTACGGGTTCTTCAATCGTTTTTTCTTCGGAAATGTTTTTAGTTATCCTGGCTAAGACACCTGCAGCAATACCATGCAATTTTTGTTCATAAAAATCTCCATTGGTATATTCTGGTTGGCTGACAATGCTTTTGTAAGTATCAATAATATCTTTGGAAATCTGTGGAGAAGTAGGGTAATTTTCATACCAAAATTTCCTTTTTTCGCCTCTTTCGCCTAAGCTTTCTCCAATAGATATTAAGGCGACGTATTCCAAACCTTCCGTTGAAAAAAGCGCTTCATTTTTATTTTCAATGTCTGGTATGTCAATGGAATCAACTTTAAAGTCCATCAGAGCTTCCAAAAAAGTCAGCTCAGCCCTGCTGCTTTGGTCAATTCCGGCCATTCCAATTCTTCTGCTTCCGTCTCCATCATCCCATTGTCTATGATGTGATGGTTCATCTGGTCGTAATATTTTTTCGTAATCTTCATCAGGAACGGAATCAACTTTTCTGATTGTTTCATCTGTAAAAATCGCTTCTGTTGTTGTTCCTTCAACATCTCGTAAAGTACCCTCCCCTTCCACGGAAGTTGCGACATCAATTCGGTTTCCTCGTTTGTCAGCATCAGATAATCCTGGCCGTTTTGTGTTGTTACTTTCTGATAAGTCTCTTTCATGATTTTTGGTTTTTAAATTATTTGATTGCTTTTCTTTTTGAAAATGGTCAATTACACTTTTCCAGTTCTTATCCAACAGGTTGTCATTACCGTAATTCTTGTGAGTAACTACCTCATCAAAAAAAGACAACTGTAGAGGGTTGTAATTTTGCTTTTTCTTCATTGTAAAATAAGCATTTCACGGCAAATAAAAATATGAAAAATATTTTCAGAATCTTACCTTAAAACCGCGGTCATTCCGTTCTTTTAATTTTTCAAGGGTTTCACATTTTTCGGCATATATTTTCAACACACCTTCAGGAAGATCACGCCAGTTAAAATTAGCTTCATACATTGAATCATCAAGAAGGGCTTTTCCAATTTTTTTAGTGTCAGAAAATTCTGAATCTGCCGGGTATAACCCTCCAATAATATCGATTAACTTTTGCTTTTCCATTTTTAAGAAATTTCTGTTTTTTGGAATTTCTGTTCAAATTCAAACCCTATTTGCCAGTCTTCTTTTAAAACTAAATAGGCGCTAAACTCTTTTCCCGCCTTACTTTTAAATCCTTTAACGAAAGAAGATTTTCCCTTTTCAGCAACCTGCCGTACCGTATTTTCAGTTATTTTTTTCCCGGCGATCAATTTCCATATTGTAAATGTGCAACCTTCATTAGAAGATAAGTCTGCATTTTTCTTAGGATAATTGCTGCAGTAATAGTTTTTTTCAGATTGTTTCAGTTCTCCGTTTTTGCATTTGGGACAATGAATAGCCGCCTTGTTTGTTTCCTTTAGGCCAGCGCATTGGAGTGATCCTCCCATTTTTAGGATATCCTCTGTAATAAGTTTTGTATAATCAATAATATCCTGCATGAACAATTCAGGATCCTGTCTATCCTTGCTGATTTGCTCCAGCCGGTTTTCCCAATTACCCGTCAGCTCTGCTGAGGCAATTGTTTTATTTTTTAATAAAGAATAAACAGCCAAACCTTTGGGAGTAGGAATAAGAAACCGCTTTTGTCTTTCAACATAGTTTCGCTTGATTAAAGTTTCGATGATGGAAGCTCTTGTTGCTGGTGTTCCCAATCCACATTCTTTTAGCACTTCTTTTGCAGTTTCTTCCAAAATATCTTTGCCACAGGTTTCCATAGCGAGTAATAAAGAGCCTTCTGTATGAAGAGGTTTCGGCTTCGTCATTTTAGATAACAACTCTGCAGAAATTTTCGCAATGGATTCATGTGGAATGAGCTCAGGAAAGATTTGTATTTCTTCTTCGGAATCCAGGTCTTCAACATCTTTAATTCTGGAAACTTTTTTGACGGCCCTCCATCCCAGGTTACTCTCTTTAATGATGCTTCCAGAAGATTTGAATTCCTCCCTGGCACAGTCCAATTGAATATTAGTTACCGTTTTAATACAGGAAGGAGAAAATGCTTCTATCATTCTGCAGAGAATAAGATGATAAATTTTATTCTCCTTTTCACCTAAGTTTTGGGGATAATTTTCAGTGATTAAAATCGCATGGTGGTCTGTAATCTTTTCAATATTGACGCATCTTTCATTTAACTCTTTAGCTCCTAAATCAGCAGCCAGGTTGCCGAAGGTGGCATCTTTTTGAGCTACTTCTAATAGTCCAGGAATTTTCTCAAAAATATCCTCAGAGATATAGCATGACCCGGTGCGAGGATAAGTTATCAACTTTTTTTCATAAAGTGATTGAGCTAATTTAAGTGTTTCGTCTGCAGTAAATTCGCAGTATTTATTCGCATCCCTTTGGAGTGTAGTTAAATCATATAAAAGCGGAGCGTTCTCAGTTTTATCTTTTTTGAGTAAGGAAATCACTGTGGCCTTCTCCGCTTTTTGTACTACACTGAAAGCATTTATAGCTGTTTCTTTATTTGTATAATTTTGACTTGTGGCGCTAAACTTCTGCCCTTGCTTTTCAAGGGTTATGCGAAAATTGAAAAATGGTTCTGAAATAAAATTTTTATTTTCATTGAATCTTTCACAAAGAATGCTTAAGGTCGGTGTTTGGACTCTTCCCAATGAAAACCGACTTAGGAAAGCTGCACCAATCGTCAGTGCCCGGCTTGCGTTCATGCCTACGAGCCAGTCTGCTTCACTCCTGCATCGTGCGGACTTGTAGAGATTATCATAATCGCTGCCTTTTTTTAGTTCTCTAAATCCTTGTTCAATAGCCGCTCTTGTAAGGGAAGAAATCCAAAGCCTTCTAAAAGGTTTTGTGCAATGAAGATGCTGATAAATAAGTCTGAATATTAATTCGCCTTCGCGGCCTGCATCTGTTGCAACAATAATTTCTGAACATTGAGAAAACAAATCATCTATTACAGACAATTGCTTTTGAATACCTCTGTCTTCTATAAATTGTTTTTTAGAAGAATCCCATTTCTTTGCAGGCTGTATTTTAAATTCTTTGGGAAGCATGGGTAAATTATCTTTCGTCCATTCTTTCCATCCATACTCTTCCGGTGGGCACAATTCAACTAAATGCCCAAAGGCCCAGGTAATAGCATATTCCTGGTTGCTTATATATCCATCATGTTTCGTATGGATATGTAGTACTTCCGTTATTTCTCTTGCCACCGAAGGTTTCTCAGTAATAATTACTTTCATAAGATTTTTTTGATTTCTCAATAAATTTTCATGTATAACCGGTATACATACACGATCATCTTTTCATTCCGGGGGATTGAACTACTTTCATAACTGGTCTTATATCATGTTGCTCTTTTGAAGTTTGTGTTTGAGAATCCTGGTTTTTATTCAATGCAATATTGTTGTGAAACATTACTGATCCATCCTGGTTGTAGACGCTGAGATTCTTGAACTGTGGATTAGCGGAAATAAATTTTGGACTTTCTTCGCCATTTTGTATAAAGGTTACCGCTTGTGAATTTCCTTTTTTTAAAGAGTTCATTAATCTGTCGGCTGCTTCAGGCGATTCCATTTCTTTGACAGGATATTTTGACAATGTTTTCTCCAAATCGAATCCGTAATTTTCACCAAAGATTTGAAAATCCCTGTTTCCTTTTTCACTGTTAGCTTCAGATGGTTTTAGTTTTACCCACGCATTGTAGGTTAGGCCCTCTTTGTTAGTCAGGTCTTTATTTACTGCCCTGCCGGAAAGTAAATTGAAGGCTTCTTTTGCTGTAATTCCTTTTCCTTTGTTGATATAAAATTTTTGACTTTCGTTGATATCCTCCGACAGTCCTTTTAATTGTGCGGAATAGCTGTTTAAAAAGTACATGCTGCTTTCTTTGCCTTTACTAAAGTGGAGTGCGAAATCAACTTCCTGCTTTTTTTCTGAATTTAAAGGGGAATAGAATTCTTTTGAAATTGGAAAATCAATTTTATCTCTCCCCTCTTCCATTGCATCTTTTAGCGCGTCACTATGCCCCTCGCCAAAACCGAGGTACTTAACCTGGTTATTGATATAATCCAGGTTCTTTTGAAGATAGTTCTCTTCATTGTTATTTAATTCTGTACTTTGACCAGTAAGGTTTTCTTCGTTTAATGTGTTTTGAGTGTTCATGATTTTTGTTTTATTGGTTATATAATTGGTTACTATTTCTTTGGCAATTGCTGTATCATTATTTGATCTCTGATTGCTTTCCTGAACCTCTTCTGAATTTGGATGGACGTAGGAAGTATATCGGGTTAAATTGTTTCCATCATATCTGATTTCGCTAATTTGATTCTTCCCAAACTTTGCCTCTTGAATGTCAGCCATATTCCTTATTTGTAATTTGACATCTTCTGGTAAGTTCTCATAATAGAAATTAACTAGTCCTCTATCCGAAATATGTGCAATGGTTTTATAATCGTCATTTTCAATTTGAAGTCTGTTCCAAACAGTAACGCCACTTCCTAACCGACCAAACCCTAAGTCATATTCGGTGTTCCCATTTCCCGTTTTATTTACTTTATAATTTTCCTGGTTTTCGTATAACCGTCCTTGCTCCATTAAGGACTTGTATTTTTCGAAAGTCTGGCAAACGAATTCGCTGCTCTCACATTCAATAACGTCCATAAGACCTATTTCCAGATTTTTTAAATCAGTCCGTAAATCCCGGTAAAAGGCTGCATTGTCACTTTTGTTAGTGTAGGCAATTACACTTGTTGCACCAAATTTTGATACCAGGCCGGCTACTTCTTTATAGGCTTTATTTCTATCGTAATTTGTTGCAAAAAAATTTCCCACGATTTCATTCTTCGTAGTGAGTAAAAGATAACCGGCCTTTTCACCCGAACTAAATTTTTGTTGTGAAAGAAACCGGGCAGCATCATCAGGGGATTGGATTCTGGTATTTATTGGTGATTGTAAAAAAGCCTGTTTATTAAAAGAAAATACTCCGATGTTTTTTTCTATTTTTGAATCATAAGAGGGAAAACCTTCTCTTACTACCGAACTATCATTTTCATCAAATTGCAAATAATTTCCGCTCACCAGGTTAATGATGATTGCATTTACCATAATTCCCATTGGCTCAAAACCACTTTTTAATTTTGCAACAATATTCATATCGGCAGTGGAGGGCTTCAAACTTCCTGAAGGATGATTATGAACCAGGTAAATCTCTTTGGCTTTTAATCTTTGTGCTGCGTCCACCATGATCCGCGGATCAATGATGGTAGCATTTATTCCACCCATACTCAGCCATTGGACGGACGGCCTTTTTTCCTTATCAATATAAACGGCAAAAGCGTGTTCAACGGCTTCGCTTTCTAACTGCCGGAATATGAAGGCGACATCAGCGGCGCTATTTATCTTATTGTCCCTGGCGGTAAATTCAAACATCCCCACTTCTGAATATTTGCGCTCGACAATTGCAAATTCACCCTTCTTTAATTTAGGAGCCAGGGATCGCCCTGAATTTCCTTTTTTCCATATTTTTCCGGATCCGGCTTTGTGATCCAATCTTGCATCAAGGGTAGTTTTTGGGAGTAATCTTTTGTAATTAATGGTTTCTTTTTCCCCTGTTTGGTAATTTTCAATACCTTTTTCATTTGGACTAAATTTAGTGGGTTTATAAAATAATGTACTAAGGTCTTCCATAAGATTTATCAATTATCAATCGTTAGAATTTTATTTATAAGTTTATTTTTTCAATAGGCTCATTGGGTTCTTTGTAAGAAAAGATTTAAAATTTAAGGATATTAAAAAATAGTAAGGTACAACCCAATCCAAAATAGCATAGGCTAATTGCAGTAATGAGGTACAAATTTTTTTTGGAAATTTTTGTTTTGAATAAGTAGGAAAAAACCTCCTCATTTTTCTCTTTGCAATAAATAATTGCATATCCCATGATACCTAATGAAAATGCAATTGAAAAACTTAAAGGGAACAACATGATTGAAAATTTTTAATTGAGAAATCTTTTTATTTACATCTTGATGGAGAATTTTTTCTTTGGCTGCTCTTTAAAAATTTTAGTTTTACCGGCACGTTCTTCTTTTGTGTCTCCTGCAATTTTACTTGTTGTAATTAAATTATTCTGTGTATGATTTTGCTTTGCTTCTTCAGTTTTATTTGCGTCTGTTACAGTTGCATTTACACCTGTAGGATAACCGGGCTTAAATTCCAAATCATCCATGGCGCCCACTTCTATATGGCGGTCTATATGATTTTCGATCATTTGTTTTAATTCTTTGGGAGTTATAAATTCCCCCTTTTTAATTTTACCTGCAATAGCGGGTGAAGCTTTTGCAAGCGCATCACGAAGTGTTTTATTTTGGTTTATTAATTGACTGACATTATTATCCTTCCTACCTCTCAGTATTGATGCCGAGGTAAGAATCAATAAATCAGCAAGGTGCCCAATCATAAAAATAGATCCGGCTCCTGTTGCTAAGAGAGCAAGGTCAAATAATAGCTCAGTGGAATTATATTTGGAATGTTTGAATTCAAGACTGGAAAGCATCGAATTTTTACCGGCACCACTAATGCCAAGTTCATCATTAGGGTTTAACTGGTATTTCTGTCCTCCAACTTTTATATCCTTCCCTTCTTTAAAATCTTTTTTTTGAATTTCGGTTAATTCAATACCATTAATCTTTTCAGGCGCTTCAATCAAATCTTTATCAATAGCAATATATTCTTTGGTTTGTTTATCAATGCCAACAAGAAAATTCCTGCCGTTTGAAAATTGTTTCTTAATAAAATTGGTGTCATTATTTAATTGGTCTATTTCATCTTTGGTAAGATTAAAAGTATTTTTTGGCATTTGATTGATGGGATGAAAACGAATTGCTGCGCTACCATCTGGTTTTCTTTCCACAGAAAGCTTTGCATCCAATGATCCCCCTTCCAATCCCGGGACATTTAATTTATTAAATCTGATTAGTGAAGTTCTGTTGCCCGACATCAATGCGTTGTATGTCCGCGGGGGCATATTTAAAATATCTTTTTTAGAAAGTCCAATCAGTTCCAGTTGTTTTTCAGGAAGTTCTTCAATTGAAAAGTTCATTATTTTATTATTTTGGTGTAAATTTATTACTTTTAGTTATATAAAACAAATTTATGGCAAATATTTATTAACCAAATCAATATTATTACTGAGAATAAATTGATTTCAGAAAAAAATCGGATTTAAACCCAACCAAAATCTTTTCTCTTCCATTAAATAGAATGTTTTGTTTAACTTCTGTTTTGGTAAACACTACGATCCAGTTTTACACAAAAAAAATTAATGCAGGAATTGATCTAAAAGCCGATTATGAAATTGTAATGGCGATTCCTAATGGAATTATTTTAATGGAGGATAATGATAAAAGAGCCAGAAATTATTTTATAATTCAATATGTAAATAGAATTGAAAGTATTTACTCAAAATCTGGGTTAATTTGTACCAAAGAGTATTGTCTCAACAAAGATTTGACAGTAATAAAATTTACGGCCCTCATTAACCAGATGTAAAATTTTATTCCAAAGGAAAAGAGCATAAAAAATTTGAGTTGGCACCCAGGGCTTCTATTCTTGTTGACCAAAAGACAGGCATTATCATGGATCCGCTGAATTTTACAGAAACCTTGCACGATTCTAAAACGCTTCCTGATGTATTGGAGCTGTTTGAAAAGCTCAATGGATAGGAAGTAAGAGAAGTATAGTTGACAAGGATACGAAGGAATAAAACATTACAAAGCCCCTATAATTTATGTTCCCCAACCTGATAAAAATATCACTAAAAAGCAAAGCAAAAAGCACAGCAGAAGAGCTACAATAGAACCCATGATGGGACAGACTAAACAAGACTACCGGTCATGCCGCAATTATCTAGTCGTCCCTCAAAAATCCTGTAATCCTTACTAATATGGGTTTACAATATAGAATGGCGTAATAAAGGCTGCAAGTTATTTGTAAAATTGCTAAAAAGCCTGCAAATTTATGTATGCTTTCTACCCAAAAACAAACCTCGCAGATTGGTTTATTTTCCAGTCTGACAGATATTCTTGATCAGAAACACCCGATGTATCAATTAGCCAATAAAATAAATTGGTCATTTTTTGATGATGCCTTTAAGAAGCATTACAGTGAAAAAATGGGAGCGCCATCCAAGCCGATACGATTAATGTTATCCCTGCTGATCTTAAAATATGGACGTAATCTCAGTGATGAAAATGTGGTAGAGCAAAGGAGCGAAAACAATTATTTCCAATACTTCAGCGGCGAGCAATTTTTCCAGCCAAAGATACCCTGTGTTCCTACAGAACTGGTTGCCTTTCGCAACCGCATAGGAGAGCCGGGCTTAGAATTAATTTTACAGGAAAGTATTCGCGTAAATAAGCCACCAAAAGACGATAACCAGGGAATGGTTGTAAGTGTGGATACCACTGTTCAGGAGAAAAATATTACCTATCCAACAGATGATAAGCTTTACAAAAAGATGATCAAAAAATGTTGGAAGATAGCTGATAAAGAATCCATAGATGTGCGGCAGTCCTACACGAGAACTTTTAAAAAGCTCAGCAATCAACAACGCTTTAAAGGGACCAGGCATGGAGCAAAAGCAGCACGTAAAGCCAGTAAAAAGATAAAAATTATAGCTGGCAGATTAGTACGCGAGCTTGCACGAAAGCTGCCGCTGGAAAGACTTGGTGTTTATCTGCCTTCACTTAAATTGTAACAAAGAGCGTTGTCGCAGAAGCGCGGCGACAGTAATAAGATTTACAGCCTTCATGAACCGGATGTAAAATGTTATTCTAAAGGAAAGGAGCATAAGAAATTTGAGTTTGGTAGCAAAGCTTCTGTTGTTGTTGACCAGGCTACAGGTATCATTTTGGGAGCCATCAATTTTACTGAAACACTCCATGATTCTAAAACCCTTCCAGAGGTATTGGAGCAATATGAAAGGCTTAATGGACATCAGCCAAAAGAAGTCATTGTAGACAGAGGATATAAAGGAATAACAAGTTATAAAGGTTCAACTATTTTTGTACCCAAGCCTGATAAATACATCACCAAAAAGCAAAGAAAAAAACATAGTAGAAGAGCAGCCGTCGAGCCGGTAATCGGACATTTAAAACAAGACTACCGGCTATGCCGCAATTATCTTAAAGGCATCAATGGCGATAACATGAATGTGATTTTGGCTGCTGCGGCAATGAACTTTAAACGAGTCATGAACGTCTGGCGTACAGAGGCAATCAAAGGGTGGTTACTCATTTACAATTTTTTGTCAGTTCTTATTGAAATTTTGTTGCTCAAAAACTAATAATAACTTTTTTAGGGACTGCAAAATATCTGATGAGAGCCAACCGTTAAAACGGAATCTGGAATATCCTAACAAAACTATTTACCCGGAGATTAAAAATCATTCTCAACAGTTTGTTTGGCATTACCGCTATTCTTAATATGTTTTCCATGCGAGCATTCAAATACCAATGGTTCGGAACGATTCAGGTCAGGTGTTCCACTCGCTTGACCATTATTTTATCCTCCCGGAAAAACGCTACAGGATCGCCGGACACATGGTTCAGGTCTCCTTTTTGTCGGCATTGGCGCGGTTCAACTGGAATTTGCCGATTTGCTATGGGCCGGCGGATTCGAAGAATGCCGTGGCTGTGAAATAAATATTATTTTTTTATTGAGTGTCTCTGATCTTTTCTTGCATGCTTCGCAAGGTTTGATCCCGAGGGCCGATGTGGCGTGGCCAATCAGGTCGCCGAGGCCGATACTTTTGGTTTCGGGCGACCTGGGTTCTTTACTGCGGGAGAATACTCTTATTGGTATCACTTTGCGTTGTATTGAATTAAGATCAAGATATCATCGATCTGCGACGCCACCAATCCCGAAGCCTGGATCGTAGGAGTCAGCGCGGACATGATCAACGGGCTCGAAAGATTATACGAAGCCTGCAGCATAGCCGAACCGGTCTTGAAAGGATCGGTACTGACCGCCGCCGTTTGCCCGAACAGTGATAAACTATTGCCATTGGTGATGGCAGTAGTGCCATTGGAAGGCTGCAAATACACCGTCAGCTGCAGAATCTGAAGCCCCGCCTGTTTTTCAAATAAGAACGGAAAATTAAGTTTGGTCAGACTTAGGTGTGTACTCTGTTTCCCGTCGGCAGAATTGAACAGCTGGTAAAACGCTTCCGGAAAATCGGTCTTCATGCTCAACAATCGCAGGAAAGGACCATTCGCGATATACGTTTCAAGATGTGTATACACAGCACTCTGTAGCGTACTTTCGGCAATCGACGTATAACGCAACGTTAAAATAACATCCGAAATGCTGTCATAATCGAATTGAGAAATATCCACCAGTTTGTTCTTACTATTGACATATCTGCCATTTAACTGCAACTCCCATTGACTGATCACCCCGGCCCCTTCAAAAGGAAGATACCGCTCGTCACGAAAACTCAATTCGAAGACCCCACTGTCGTTCTGCGCCGAACTCGTCGCAATGGAAGTGAAAGGAACGACGTTTGACATAAACCGGTCATCATTGGCGGGGATGCCGTTTACATTGTTTTGTACATAATTAGGAGTCAGCGTGGGCAGGATCCGGATATTGTTTTGCAACAGACTCAAAGTGGCATTCACTGTAGTATAAGGACCTGCAACACAAGGAATGGTAAGGCTCACCGATTTGATCCGCCGGAAATAGTGACCCGGAAAGTCCAGGTCGAACAACTCTTCCGGCAGGTTGATCTGGCAGGTACCGGTTTGTATCAATGCCAGCAATGCATCGGGAGCGACCTGGCTGAGCGAAATATTTTTGGTCAGCTCGAACTGACGCACGTTTTCCTCGATATAGGATTGCTCCATTTGCTGTAACGCCAGATGCAATTGCTCACCCCCGGTCAACCCCTGGTAAGTACTGTTCCAGTAACCATATTGGATGAAGCTGGTGTTCTCGATACCCAGCTCGAATTGATAGGCTTTTTCCGCCTTTTTAGCCAGTGCATAGGCCATTTGATAACTTTGCTGGTAGATATGAAACAGCTGAGACTTCATCCATCCATAGAGCTCCACGGTGCTGAATTTTGTATTGTAGCCGGGAACGCTGCCCCCCTGTAAAAAGGTGACGATATCTTTTGCATTGGCAACCTGTTGCAGATGATCCTTCAATTCATATTGCGCGATCTGCAACCGGATATTTGCCCCCACCAGTTGTTTATCCAGTTGGATAATATCCCGGATAGCCAGGTTGGCCTGGTAGATCCATTCCTGTTCACGGCGCATATAGGAAGCGATCTTTGCGTTGCTGTTCGCATCAAAAGAATACTGAGTAGAAATCGTATGAAGCCCCCTCGCGATCGCATCCGTTCCTCCGCCCAATTGGACACCACCAAAGCCTGCGGCTACTCCAACGCCGAGCGGCGTCGCATGCGCATGCAACTGCGGGATAAGGTGCATTACGGAGGCCAGGGTTTCCGCAACGCCGGCCGACAACAAATAGTCATTGGCCTTATTCAAATTATCCATTTCCTCTTTTTCCATCGGGATCACGACAACGCCGCTATCCGTCGAGACACTCACATTTACCGTGCAGGCCACATCCGGGATCACCGTATCGGCAGGAAGATCCGTCGTGTCCGTCAGTTCATCTGGGAGCACCGGGGTGTCGGGAACGCTGATATCTGAATTGCCCATGAGACTGTCATTGAAATGTTGTAACCTGTATACTGCAATTTCCCTGCTTTTAGTAAGACCATCGATTGTCGCTTGTGCGTCCAGCACCTGCCTGTTCTTTACCTCCGTCATCATCGTCAGCAGGTTGGCCTCCTGGTTTGCCCGCAGCCGGCCTAACGCTTCACTATCTCCTTTTTCAATGGCGGAAAGCAAAGAAGAACCCAGTGATTTGACCTCGGCGGAGAATTCGGTTGCCTTTTGCATTAGATAGGTGAATCGGTACATCGGTCCGGGTGTATTCATATCGCTCAAAACGCTCCCGATGCTGATACCTGCGGCAGCGGCCTCCACCAGTAACATCGGATTGAGGATCGGCTGAAACAACGCCAGCGTCATATCCAGTCCTTGCATATTTAAACAATGCCTTATATTGAACAGCCGGCCGGCGAATGTCGTCCAGTATTGCAAAAGCTGATCGTTATCGGGAACACAAAAATACAGTGTACCCCCAATACCCAATAAATTGTTACCGGTATAGGGAGTGGAAGGCGCTGTTACCGGACCGCTAAAAGGAAAAATATTCTCCAACTGTACCAGCGCATTGCTAAAGTCATCCAGGGAAGGACTAAGCGAATTGAACGTAGCCGAAGCCGTAACACCCCTGTCCGGCACCGACTGGGGTTGCGGTCCAAGTATCTGTGAAGCCATAACATACAGCTGCGTAGCCTGGGTAATGCTCTCCATGGTCTGCTGCGCATAAAAACTGTCACCCCAGGCTAGTAAATTATCAAGGAATTTCATCACCACATTCTTCATAAACGCGACTATCCTTCCCCGGGCAATCATAAAAGGATTGAACGGATTTTGCATCCAGTCATAAATGATAGGATCCGAAGCCGGCTTACCAGTTGCGGGGTTTATCCCCGTTTGTGTAGGATCGGGCTGCAAACCGCTCAGGAAAACAGTAATATCATCCCTACCCGCATTTTTAAATGGAACGAAATTCCAATATTCAGCAAGAGGAAAATGCGGAAAATTCTTGTCTATACCAGTATTCGCAAAAGGATTAAAGATATATTGGAACCAGGTCATCGCATCCGCATACTGCCCATTCCCACTCAGCGTGGTAGCAATCAATAAAGGAGCATGGAAAAAGATCTCCCAGTTATAGCCCGAATACGCCCCGCTTGCGCTAAAGTCAAGACAAACAGCCGGCAAAGGCGTTATCACCACATTACCGACATTACCTGCGTCCGTAATAGGATTGTAGTCCAATTGGAACTGCTTTCCCCCATCACCCGCCTGCAATTGCGAAGCGCCAAAAGAGAACAGCCCGTTGAGTCCCCCCGAATTCAGATTGGCGAGCAACTGTGCTGCCATAGGATGGAAAAAGGCGGAAAAAGCCAATTGATTAAAAGGGCCCAGCTGGCCCAGTTGCCAGCCGAAACTGCCTGCGCTACCCGTATTGATAGTTGCGACCCCGAAAGACGGGTTTATGGTATAGCGGGAACGAGTCACGCTCATTTCCGAAGACTTTGTCAGTATGGACCCTGTCGAACCGGTCAGAGCCCGGTTACTATAAAAGGTCCGGGTGGAATCCGCGACAACAACCGGCCCAGTAGAGATCACCCCGGCCGGCAAGAATTCTTCCTGCATCTGGTCCGCCGAACCAGGCATTCCCGGTTGTACCGATGCTGCAGATTGCTGGAACGTTCTGGCTATCGTATTAAAAGAGGGAAACACAAAGCTAAACGTGACATTTAGCGCCGGAGTAACAAAATACGGTTTCTTCCGATCCGTAAAAAAGAAAGGTTGACTAAAACTGCTACCCATGTCATAGTTCAGAATATACGTACTCAACAACTGATACGCGATGGAATCGTTAAAGTATTTATTGCCATTTATATTTAGATTATCCGTCCTGCTGGAAGACATAAAGAAAGGAGATGATGAATTAGGCGGGTTAGTATAGAGACGGTTATCCGTCTGGAAAGGCATTTGGATGTCAATCGTTGTAAAAGAACCGATCTGATACAATTGATAAGGGGAATCAACAGTAAATAGCATTGCCTGTATAACCAGGAGGTTCCCCCAGGCAAAATGCAAAAACTGATAATACTTCAGCTGTTCCTGAAGATCTTCCAATATAGCGTCATGTCGCACGAACTCTTTTGACAGTTGCTTGTTCGTCCAGGTTCCGTTCTTATTCTCCGTCCATCCCAGCCGGATCTCGTAATAAGATGTTGCCGTTATTTCCGCGGTGGTCTGCCCCGCCATACTATTAAAGGTGCTGTTTTGCACAGAATTTTGAGACTCTTGTTTTATCGTAAACTCCGGCCAGAACAGGAACAACCGATTCTGCCAAACGATCGGCATCAGATGTACGCCGCTGCTGGCGCTGTCTTTATCGTCCTGTGAACGGATGTCGACCGGCAGCTTTTGCCAGGGCCACCATTGGCTGGCATTGATATCATAATACCGATAATAATACAGGTATGGAGCGGCGTGCGAGCGTGCAAACACATGTATATGCTGGGCAACTTGATCCTGGTAGGTGCCGCATACTTCAAGGTTGGCGATCTGACTCAAGCCATCCAGGTAAGTCCGGTAAGCTGCCTCCGCAGTTGCGGACGTGATATCGTTTTGCAGCAGACCCGACTGGAAGGTTTGGAACAACGGACTTTGATCATCCCGGTAAGTCTCCAGAAGATAGTCTTCAGGATACAGGAATACCTCCCGCGCCGCGCCCCATATCGAGTAACTCTGCATCCATTGCCATTGACCGGCATCGATGGCCTCCGGGCCAATCCCGTTCACGATTTCCAGTCCCATAAGACACCGGGACACCATCAGTTGCCCGGCTGCAATCGCTTGCACCATCCTGGAGGTATCCATACACGAAGACATTTGTACATCGATTAGGAAATATTCATACAGACTGTCGGCATCCTCTATTACCCCCGCCCAGGCCGGAAAAGTTTGCTCCAATAAATAGCTAATGAGCGCCGCCGACTGATCCTGCCTGATGGGATTGCTCAATTGAGCGGCTACCGCCGGCCAGTTCACATCCGTATATTTTGACTTTACAGCGCTCTTTATATCCAACGCCATTTGATAGAAGCTGTTAAAATCCGTCGGAATTCCTGACCACGCGTTAAACAGACTTACATCCAGACCGCAGGCAGCCGCCAGGTTAATCGCTTGCTGCAATTCAGTCAGAACGATCTCGTTAACAAGGTCAACCGCTGTAACGGCAAAAAGAGAAAGAAGACTATTGACCTGTGAGAGATTCCAACCGGTAGCATTTGCAATCAACTGCGCAAGATCCGGTAGCTGTACAAGCCGGGCTTGTTTAAAGATTTGGATCAGCGTCACTAGCTGAAGCGGCAACGCGTTACGCAAACTCGTATAAGCCGTCATCCGCTGCCAGTGATTGATCGTTGGCGCATTGAAGTTGATATTGCTAAAGTCCCATGGGAAAAGATCGAAATAGCTCAGCTCATCGGGGCTAAGCACAAATCCGGTAATAAACAAAGCCGAAGAATAATAACCTTTCACTCTGGTAGCAAAGTCCCCCGCTTCTACCGCCGGAAACAGCACACCCGTAGGTATTACCTGCTTTGGCAAAGTCGTGGTCTGCCAGGAAAAGACTAAGGAGGAACCGGTACTAAATACCCCCTTAATACTCATAGTATATATCGTCCCGGCCACAAGATGAAGCGGTTGCACCGAGACCGACGAAGCCGAAGCAGTGATCACCTGCACATTATTTATCAACACATTCAACGATGTACAATTCAGCAGATCGGTAATAAACGTATATTCGTCCGTTACCGATGGACAAATCCATCCCTGCCAGCTGACGGAAAAAGGATTGGAGCTGATCGTGGAAGGGTCACTTTGTATCCAGTCGAAAGACAACGATTCATCCGTTTCCGTAACAGACGCCGGGGCTGTAAAAGCTCCGTTATTATAATAGGTCGCCGTCAGCCCGGAAGCGGAAAGCCAGGTCAATAAATTTGGCAGATCTTTGTTGATCAATATACTTGTCGTACGGTCATCCAGCCCCGTGATCTGGGCTACACCATCTATTATGGCGCTTTCCTTCAACTGGTTTTTCAGAAAAGGAAGAAAATAAGTGTAGAACCATTGATAGCTGGCAGCCAGAGAAAGTGGACTGACCTGTGCAGGATGATTTAACAAGTTCTGATAAGCCTCTGTAAAGATGCTCCCAAAGATGCCGGTGAAATTGGTATTGAAAAAGACCTCCGGCTTGGAATAAATGCCGTTTATCGCATTTAGCATCGCCAGCTCACCCACATAGGCCGTCAACCAGGTATTTCTGTCAGCATCTTGCAGGACGCCCGTACAGATCAACAATCCCTGTACCGGATCATAAGACAATTGTTCGATGGCGGGCGCCACCGGGGCAGGCACCACTACAGCAGTCGGATATGGCGTAGCCAGTTGCACCTGGTAGGTAATAGTTCCTTTTAGCATACCGATAAACTGCTCCGTAACGTTTTGGCTGTAGATCAATGACATATCCTGGCGCAGCATGGCCTCCGTCGGATTGTTCATATCGCGGTCAGGATGACTCTGATCAACTTGCGCGATAGCTGCCGTAATACCTGCAAACGCAGACATGATATCGCCACTGCTCAACCCGAAAGTAGCAGAAGGCGTGATAGTGCTGCCCCCGGAAAAAATATAGTTCATCACATCCAGCTGAAAACCTGAATTGGTCACCTGAAGGGCATAATTTATCAGTTGCAGCGTACTGGCCGGATTTGAAAAAGGATTAACGTTAAAAAGCTGCTTAAGGATGATAAGATCAGAAATGCTCAGGTTTAGAACACCAGATAATACCAAATAGCGATAGATCAGGCTGAGATTATGAGTAGTCAGCATAGCCGTCCTCAGATCGGTACCTGTCTGCAAAAGAATATCGGCTACGAGGGCATTGTAATCGGTTGCACTAAGCTGGTAGGCGGATAGCAAAGTTGGAATATGACTGGAAATATGCATATCCAATGCTCCGCCGCCGGGTGCTATGACAGAAGAAGTAAAATAGCCGCCCAACGCATCGGGAACAAAGGCGGGATCGATGTTTTGAGATTTACCCAGGAACAACGTGGAATAGGTCGAAGTGACGTTGAACGTATCGATATCGCTCCAGATACAGCACAGTTGCTGCAAAGGCAGCTGAGGCGTAGCATTGATCTGTTGAACCAGGGCAATATTTTCGATCAGCGCGGGCGTGATTCCCGTCCTCCCGAGAGCGGAATTCAACGCGGTAATCAATATATCGAGATACTGAATCGTATAACCCGTGATATTCCAAAGCCGGATAAATTGATTGAGATTTGCAAACACGGTACCCATCAGAGCTGTGCTCGTCGTCCCTTCATAAATATCCCTGATAGGCATAAGACTTGTTATACTAAGGTCACAGGGTTTAGTCGCTGACGATTCATACAATGTAACCAGATTTTGAAAATCGGCAAAGTTTTGCGTCAGAAAATCCTGGAAATACGTATTGCTGATACCGATAGCTGCAGCCCCAAGCGTGCCAGTTATTTTGGCGTCCGTCGTCCAGCTGCCGCTTTTTAATTCGGAATATAAGGTATCGGATGCAAGACCGCTCACCCCCGTAAACAATGCCTGAAGGACATTCAAGGTATTTTGACCGGGGTTTATAAACTGCGTGGTCAGCAGGGTCACCAGATCGGTATATTGGACACCCGTCCTCGTAACGAATTCCGAAACTTTGGCAAGATCGGCCGTGTTACTTTCCAGTGTTCCTCCCGTATAGCCAAAATAACCTAACGGCGCCAACGGCGCCATTACTGCCGTGACGCCATCGAATTGAAATCC
>JGI20206J14855_1000132_pt1 | contig 28136 bp, 14 predicted proteins | sample NGESurdeep092012_6_FD_14855 | JGI IMG/M metagenome (IMG submission 14855) | reverse complement strand
TTATACATCCGTAATAGTCCAATTCCATTGAACTAAACGGCTGTTATATCGGCATTATACCACAAACATTTTGGACATTATAGAAATTATAAAAGGTATAACAGGAAGTGAAAGCCCAATTGCAATAAATAAAAATTTCCAAAACAATTCTCACCGTATCCACTCCTCACTTTTCAGAAAATCAACAAGGCTGGAATCATTTACAGACATGGCCGGCAACCAAAGCCCGATCTTCTCACGGTCCCACCATAAACCTTTTGAATTTCCGGGTTTTGCAAAACTATAGCGATAAAGTACTGCACGGATATATCGGGGCGGCTTGCCAGGAAAAGGATTGCCTGCGAAAAGACTAACAGCGCCTGGATCATTATGAAGTAATTTCCACACAAGATTATAAGTCCAGGGATAATCTTCCGAAGTATCCATACTCGCGAACCACATTTGCCAGTCGAGGTGCAACTGGTAAGGCGCTATTTGTGGAGGCCGTTTGTCAAGGGCCACTGGCAAGCCTTTATAAATATAGGGTTCCCAGTTAGCACTATCATCGGGGTTTTCATCCATTGTTCCTTCAAAGACCACATTCAGTCGTTCCTGCCCCACAGTTCCAAAAGCACCATAAGTATTTACAAGTTCCAATGGATCATAAGAAGTGTTCATAAGCTGGTTAGGTGATAATAAATTGAGAGCAGGCTGAATGCTAAGGATTGCTACGATAACAGTAACCACCCATGCGGTAGTAATCATAGAACGGGAGGGTACTGCTTTTTCTGCTGAAGATTTTGCTTTTTGAACCAATGCACGCGGAAGAACTTTGGACCAGAAACCATCGTCGAAACATGCGAGCGCAGGGATAATGGTAAGCCAATTCAAAAAAGAAAGATTGCCACTGAGAATAAGCGTTACCTGGAATAAAACGATTATGATACCAGCAACATGACGGGCTACACGTGGCCAGAAAACAAACCAGGGTGCTACTAATTCAGCAAGGAAATTAAATAATACTCCGGTTTTTAATAACCATCGCGGTAAAAAATTAAACCATCGGCTTAACGGTCCGGGTATGGGCTGCGTTTGGAAATGATAATACAGTGCCGTTCCATTTCGCCAAACAGCATCGCCACGAATTTTAATTAATCCCGAACCAAGCATCATGCGAAAGATAAGCCAGCGAAACAAAACAATGATTTGGAATGGCGGCGCTCTTTTAGGAAAAGGCCGCATGTCGAGCAAAGGACAAAGGAAAATAGCAAGAAAGCCAGTTTCAGTAAGTTGTATTTCCCATCCATATCCATACCAATCCTGGCCTACATGAACAAAGGACATATAAAGAAACCAGAGGACGGTAAGCAGAGGTGCGTTTGCATAACCTGCTACTACCACACACGAAAGAATAAATCCAATCCACGCTGTTATTATGAGGGATGAATCAGAATGAACCCACCAAAAGAGCGACGGCAGACGCCTGAATCCTATTCCGGCGGATCCCAGTGCATTACTTACCTGCTTCAAAAAAACATCAACAGGAGTAAGCCCATCAGAACCGATTAATGGAATGACCTCATTGATCAATACGAGAAAAGCCACTGCATATACTACCCCCAGCAGCCGAAGAATCATAAAACGGGTAAGCCAATAGGTTCTCTGAGGAACCAACAGGTTGGAAGATGAATCAATATTGATGCTGTTTTCCATTGCCTCTATTTTATCCGGCATTTGCAATCCCCGAATTAAATTTTATACAAGAAAGTTACCAAAGATTAATCAAATAGAAAATTGTATAAAAAATAAGATTGATTTTTGCATGAGCATAAAAAACCTAAAATCTGCAAATTTGAAAACGAAATATGATGCCATCGTGGTTGGTTCGGGGCCTAACGGTTTTGCCGCTGCTATTACCATGCAACGTGCAGGGCTTTCGGTGTTGCTCATCGAAGAAAAGGAGGCTTTAGGTGGTGGTATGCGCACCGCCCCGTTAACACTCCCAGGTTTTATGCATGATGTGTGTTCCGCTGTGCATCCCCTTGGCGAAGATTCTCCTGTTTTCAAATCATTACATCTTGAGCAATTTGGCCTTGAATATTTAAAACCTGAATATGCCATCGCTCACCCATTTGATGATGGTTCGGCGATAGCCGTTCATTCATCTATAGAAAAAACTGCAGCGCAATTCGGTAGAGATGCTGATAATTATAAAAACATTTTTTCAACATTAACAGAAGAATGGACAACTCTTCGGTCAGCATTTTTAGGACCACTTCATTCAAGCGCTTTTTCAAATGCAAAAGCAAAATTTGCATGGTATGCACTTAGTTCAGTTAGCCATTTTGCAAAAAACCATTTTAACACCAATGGTGCCCAATCTGTTTTTGCCGGGATGGGTGCCCACTCTATGTTGCCGCTGAATAAGCTCACTACTTCTTCTATGGCAATTGTGCTCAATATAATGACACATATAAACGGGTGGCCTTTACCAAAAGGCGGAGCACAACAAATCACAAACGCTTTAGAATCTTGTTTTATAAAATCAGGTGGTAATATACAAACAGGATTTAAGGTAACTTCTCTACAACAACTGCCCGCATCCAGGGCTGTATTGCTTGATGTAACACCGGCACAATTACTTTCCATATCTGGTGATGAATTTTCCGAATTGTATAAATGGCAATTGCGCAGGTATCAATATGGTGCAGGAGTATTTAAGGTTGACTGGGCTTTATCACAACTGGTTCCTTTTTCAAATGATAAATGCAGGCGTGCAGCAACGATACATATCGGTGGAGGCATAGACGAAATTTACAACAGCGAAGAAATGATTTCAAAAAACATTCATCCTGAAAAACCTTTTGTTTTATTTGTTCAACCCGGAGTGGTTGATGCGTCAAGAGCGCCGGAAGGTAAACAAACTGCGTGGGCTTACTGCCATGTTCCTAACGGTTCACAAACGAATATGACTGATGCCATTGAAAAACAGGTAGAGCGTTTTGCTCCCGGGTTTAAAGATTGTATTCTTGCAAGAAGCACAATGAATACTCATGATATGCAAGTCTATAATCCAAATTATATCGGAGGAGATATCAACGGGGGAGCTGCTATAGCAAGCCAACTTTTAACCAGGCCGGTTTTAAAACTTTCCCCATATCGTACAAGTGCAAAAGGTATTTATATTTGTTCTTCGTCCACTCCGCCCGGAGGCGGTGTACACGGCATTTGCGGTTACTATGCTGCAAGACGCGCTTTAAATGATTTGTTTGAAATATCCCTTCCCTGGTTGTAATCAAAAGCGAAACAATATTTCTGCTATCGGTATTTAAAAAAAAAATGAAGTCAAAAACAGAAGGAGAATCCCTGATATTTCTTTGTTTGCTGTACTGGGAAAACTATTTCAAAATAAATGCATCATCGGGGAGGAAAATGTTTGTAAATTTCTCCGCGTGATAATATGGTCATAATAATAAAAGGAGTATATATTTTTTAACAACCGTGATATTCATAATTTATATTTCATACTAAACATCTTTCTACCTGCGAATTTATTATTTTAATTGATAACCCTAATTAAAGAACAGTCTTTTTGAAGAAATGGAAGTTCAAAAATAATGATTCCGATTTCCGCCGATCATTCAATCAAATACCAGTTATATCCATTTTCGGGTATGGTTACCTGTAACATGACGTTTTTATTTTGATCTAGCTGATATTTTTTTTGGACACCTTCTTTTTCACTGATTTTTGCGCTTCTGGTTATTCCGGTATAATACAATGGTATTTCTATGATTCGTGTTATTGGTGTATCCAGCGGATTATACATCATCAGCAATCCTTTTTCTTTCAGCTGTGGGTTTACATGCAATATCGCATCATAGTCTCTTCCATCCGGCCTGCGCAGATGGATGATGTCAGAATTTAAAATGGCGCGATATTTTTTGTACCAGCTTACTTCTTTTTTCACAAGCGCTTCAGTAGCTGGCGTATCGAATAAGCGGGGGCCACGATAGCAGGCCTGTACACCACTTCCAAAGTTTTGTACAAGGTGGGCTTCATAATCTTTCAGATGTTCGGACAATGGCTCAATGGTAGCAGCAGCGCCACCTCCATGATATTGGGTAAGCGGAACAAATGTCCAGCCCATGCTCGGAGTTTTATTCCAGGTACCGTCATAAATATTCTGTCGTTCGATAATTACCTGTCGGCCCTGTGGCAACGACCAGTCTGTTTCCCTGTAACCCATTCCTATTTTATTGGTTCCGTTTAAGAAATACCAATCAGGTGCATTGATGTAAATATCTTTCTTTCTTAATTCACGATAAAATGAAATACTTAGCCACCATTGTTTCCATTGAGAATCATACATACCATCATGCCCGGGATGCGAAGTAGATGCACAAATATCACCGGGATATGGGCCGTCATGTTCCAATAAATCAAATCCGGTTTTGGCAATAAATGTTTTTAATTTTTGCAGATAGGCAAGTCCCCATTCGCTTCCCAGGCATGGTGCGTTGCCAAAAATAGCCCCACCAGGTTTTCCCGTTTTAGGATTGATCACATCATCCTTGGCATCAATGCTTCTGCTGGAAAACAAAGAATATCCGCCCATTTCAATTCCCTTGCTGTGCGCATAATCCACCAATGATTTTATTTTTTTGATGTTGGCTTCGCTGGTATCTTCCATATCAAGTCCGCTGCCAAAACTCAGGATGATCATTTCAAAACCTGTAGTCGCACATTGATCCACGGCGGTTCTTACTATTTTAGGATCAGTAGAAGTAAGATGAAGAAAAATTGGATTTTCTGTAACCCACGGTGCAAGTATGCGATACATTTTTCTTTCTTCAAGACCGCAGCGCTCTTTATCATAGCTGTCATACATCATCTCATAAGTATGAAAAGCTTCAAATTTTTGATGAGGTTGCAAACGGTAAGCCGGGCCTATTGGTGGCTTACTTTCCAGCAGGCAGGGAGTTTGTAAATCGTAATTTACCTGTGAAGTATATAATGAATCCGGAAGCCAGTAAGTAGTATGATCTGCATATTTTGAAGTCATATCGCCGAAGGAATAATCGCTTTGTACATTGATGTGTGGCGTAGCCAAACGCCCGTCGCCGCCTACTACCGACTCTGCTTCCACCACCGAAAGAATTTCATTTTTAAATGAGTTGATGGTAATCTCTTTTCCCCCGGTATTTTCAACGCTTATCCATTTGCTCATCAAAGGAATATTATCATAGATCTCGTAATGGACGGCTATTTTTATTTGTTCCAATTCTTTTGAAGGCGACTCAAAATAAAAAATAATTTCTTTCCCCTTTGGTGGCCATTGTTTTTCCAAAGCCCATCGTTTTGCTTTCCATGGAAATCGTGGTTGAATATTTTTTATTTCAAAATCTTTTAAATAGAATGCTCCCGGGTCAGCGGTAAATTTTTCTAGCCAGTCATATTTCATGTAAGCATATTCAAACTGTCCTTTTACTCCGCCAATATTATAATCTGTTCCGTTTATTTCAATTTGCGCTTCGGGCTGAATGGCTCTTATCATTTCTTTCTGTGTTATCAGATTGCGAAAACTAAAACACGCAAAATAAGGCTGCATGCGAAACCCCCGGCTGACGAGGCCATTAGAGATAATCAAATCTTTCCCGTTTTTACTCTTAAATACTGCAGCGGTAGCCCGGGTATTTCCCAATAACCAATCGCCTTTAACGACGGATATCTCCTTCGAAGAATAAGTGGGAAGATGATTGAATTTTTGTAATAAAATATCCTGGGAGATAACAGAACTGATAAAGAAAAAAGAAATGAAGCAGCTAAATAATTTTTTCATTGAATAAAATTAAATGATATAAATCCAAAAAGAAAAATAGTGGGTGATTGCAATACGTTAGGTTCATATTTTTAGAAATTTATTTAATAATCCAATTATGAAAAATAAGAATCAAAAATATTTATTTGTTTACTGCATTAACTTTATCACTTTAGCGATTTGCTACTTATTTCTTCTACTTTATTTCTAATAATAAAACTTCTCCTTCATTTATTACTTCCGAACTGAGAAACTGAATTTCAACGCGCCCTTCAGAATCCTGGATATTCGCAGGTATCTTTTTATTTCCAATAAAACAATTTGCCTCATTGGCTTTCATTCCTTCTGCAGGTTGCAAAGCAATTTTTTGCAAAGAAAGCGTTCCTTTTTTAATGAGAATCTTTGCCTGCAGCCCTTGCTGATTTTGCCTTTGTTCAAAAGTTCCCCATCCTTCGGCGGCTGTAAAAGGAGCTTTAAAATTATCGGGATTTATTTTTGGTGCAAAAGCGATGTAACCTTTTGGCCCATTATATTCAAAACCACAGGCAGTAATAAATGTACCATAGCTTGCCATTGCTCGCGCATAATGATCGCTGCATTCTATCTCATTATAAGGATTGCGTTTGGTGGCATGATAACGGTCATGGATACTTCTTGTGAGCACAAGGGATTCTTTCACCATTCCTTCGGCCATTAAGTGAGAAGCAACCTGGTGTTCAAAACCGCTCATACATTCATTGAAATAGCCTGCCTGCCAGGTAATATCCTTTCCATAAGGATCTGTATCGTTGCGGGGGTTCGTATCCATTAGCATGCCGCCTTCGCCGGATAACACATAAGGGCGGCCGCCTTTGTGATGAGCAATGTAAGGACCAACGTCCGGCATAAAATTATATTTCCATAAAGACTTTAATGCCAACAGCATTTTTTCTTTGTCCAATATTCTTCCCAGCCCTACCTGGTATGCATATGATTGTCCAAACACCTGGTCTATAAGACAGGTATCGTAGGAACCTAAATATTTTTTGCCTTCATTCCCCGGCAACTGTATAAAATATTCTCCATTAAATAATTTATCTTCTATATTTTTCTTTCCTGTTAAAAAACGTTCATGGCATATTTTCGCAAAGGCATCATCATTCATTGCCAGCGCCATTTCTTCGCCTGCTCTCCATGCCGCCAGGCACAAACTGCTTATCCAGGATATTTCTCCATACCAGGCGGCATCTAAAGTATTAGGCTGCGCGCCATCAATAATACCGTCTTTGTTGGTATCATGATTCAAGATAAATTCAACCGCCTTTTTTATATGTGTCCAATTGGTCTGTAAAAACGAATTGTCTTTCGACATCTGATGTTCGCGGTAAATTCTTAATACGGTTCCTGCCTGCCCGTCAATAGCTTCTCCAGTGCCTTCACCGCGATAACCAATTTCACCTGTTTGTTCATTAAAAGCCAATCCCAAATCCACCCTTTCGCGGGTATCACGTTCTATTTCCGGGAAGGTTCTTGCAACAGCTTGAGCATATTGCCACACGTGTGTACAGGTACCTTCGCAACAGCCCACACCTTCCCACGACCAGAAGCGTCCTGTACCAAAGCGATGACAGGTAGTAGTAGCAAGAGTTGAAGTATTACTGAAAGTTCTTTCTAAAAACCAGTGAGGTAAAGTAGCGTCCTGCCAGGTATCGCGCCATAGTTTTGTATCATGTTCCAATCGTTGAAAATTTTTCCCAAGATATTGAGCTACTTCAAATGCGTCTTTAAATTTTTTGGTATAATAATTTCCGGCTTGAGCATCTTTTACATTTAAATCCGTATTAGGAAAATGCCAGCTCAGGATAAAATTTACGGTTTGACTTTTGCCAGGCAATACTTCTAAATCCTTTAACAAGCCACCGGTAAGCAATTCCTGTTTATCTTTAACCGTTTGGGCATCTTTCTGTTTAAAATTAAAAGTGCTTAAATCAAGAGTATTAAAATCGGTGTAACCTATACCGTTATCTGATAATAACGAAAGACACATTGTTCCATAATCGGGTAGTTGTTTTATTTTACTATCTATTATACTCTGCGTCGTATCACAAAAAACAGCTAACAGATTATCCTTTTTTATAAAGGTGTTTTGTCTTTTAAATGATGTTTTCTCTTTTTGATAAATCAGGCAGGCGTTTTGCAACCAACCAACCAGGGATGCTTCCAGAGCGCTTTTAGACTTATTATGAACCGTAATCGAAAAGACCGTTGCGGGCAATCCTGAATCATCAGCATTCAATGGAATAAAAGGTGAATAAGCTTCCATCGTAACAGAGAAAGGAAGGTTGTTATCGGTGAACTGAATAGTGGCCACCGGGTATTGCCCGGTGAAGCTTACTTCTTCCCAATCAGCCTCGCGAAGCTGCCGGATATATTCTTTGCCATTGCATTTTACTTTTATGGAAAAACCTTGTTCAATTCCCTGTTTGGCTGAAGAAGGCGGCGGCTCCAGGTAGGCGGATCCATCGGTGGAGCTTACTATACGGCCCAAAGGTTCCCATATTACTTCTTTAGGGTCAATACCGCGTTGCTTGCTATTGAAAATATCCCACAACCACAATCTTCCGTCTCCGCCGAGATAAAGCGTTCCTGTCATGATGCCACCAACAGGCATACCAATAAATCGTAGTTCGTTTTTGCTTTTCAGATATGTAGTGGAAGTTCCCCTCTCGCTAAGCGAACCTGTCCATTGTTCATTTAATTTTTTATTTTCCGGAACGCCACCGTGAGAAGGTTCACCAGGCAAAAAAGGACCAGCAGCCACAGGAAGTCCGCCAGTAAAAAGCCCGGCGCCAAGCAATCCGGCGCTTTTTAAAAAAGTACGCCTACCCAATCCTTCTTTTTTGTTTTCAGTTTCGTTGTCTGATGGCATGAGTTGAATTTTTATTTGAAAATAAAAGTTATTACATGAAATAAATTATTTGCAGTAAACCAATAAATAAACCGAATTTTTATTTTCAGCTACTGTTGCCCGCTTTTCATTGCCTCACGCAATTGAGCTTCTTGTTCAGAATTCCAATAAGCACAATCCAATTGCAGGAAAACAGAAGAATAGGCCCGGGTTCCATTGGTTTTTATCACCAACACTTTAAACAATTCAGATGTTTTTTGGATATTAGTAAATACCGAATCGTGTAACTCAGGATGCATGGGTTGATTATCCACTATATTCTTTAAAGAATCCCTGAATGCATTGACTCCTTTTTCCAATTGTGGTGTCATAAATTGCATTTCCTTGTCAATATAAATTATTGGCCTTACATGTGAAGATGAATCAATCTTATTCAAAGTGTATTTTAAAACACTTAGTAAATTATCATCAGCATAAATAACTTCCATGCCCTGGGCGTTCAATGCCGGGAATGCTTTATCAACAACCAATATCCAATTGCGATGTCCGAGTAACGGCAGTTCCTTATGTAATATATTTTTCCAGTCATTTTTATTTGTAATCATCTTTTCATTAGAAGATATGTTTGAACAACTACAACAAAATGCAAATGATACCAACAATATTCTAATTGTATTATTATAAAAGCTCTTTTTTGATTTCATGCTGAATGGTTTTTATTTTTTTCTAAGAATTACACCAAAGTACCAAATAAGATAAAACATTTTGCAGTAAACAAACCTGACTACTCGTCAGGCGGCCTTTTATTCGCAATTCTTATTATCTTATTACTGGTTAATTATTACTCCTTCCTTATTTTTTATTCCTGATTTCTTATTTCTTATTCCCCGGTACTCTTTTCGCCACTTCACTTAAAGGACAATTGATCTGATGCCCAAAAGGTTTTCCATCAAGGTAGGTTATCACTCTAATCTCTGAAGCGCCTTTGGGAATATCCAACGGATTGCCATCGTATTTCGAATAAAAATTATCCGGATTTGTCCCATCGAAAGTGTAATAAATATCGAGGTTTGGTATTTGAGCTGCTAATTTTACCTGTAAAGAATCGTTAGCATCTCTTAGCCCGGTAATGATGGGGTCGTTTGCGCTAAGGGCATATTTCACATGTGCAGCGTCCATATATTTAAAACGGTCTTCCATACGCCTGATAAAGTCGGGCCAGTTGCGTTTATCTTTAGGCGACCAAAAAACTTCTGACAATGCCAATCCCCTTGGCCAGGTCATGTATTCAGCGTGACGATCATTGGGAACCGATTCTGTCCATAAATTTCCCTGTCCGCCAAGAATATATTTCGGGTCCACACTATCCGGTACCGGTTCAAATTGATAACAGGTATTCAGCCGCAACATGCTGTAAGTAGCAGGTTCTATCAAAGGATCGCTTTGGTAGAGGTCTAAATAAGTATAATTGTTCGGTGTCATAATTACCTCGTGCCCCATCTTAGCCGCGTTGGTACCGCCGTCCATACCGCGCCAACTCATCACGGTAGCTTCCGGAGCAATGCCGCCTTCGAGAATTTCATCCCATCCAATCATCTTTTTACCTTTTGAGGTAATCAGCTTTTCCAGTTTCTTTTCAAAATAACTTTGTAATCCATCAAGGTCTGTTATATTTTCCTTTTTCATGAGCGCCTGATCTTTTGGGTCTTTTGCCCAAAAACCTTTATAAGCTTCATCGCCGCCCACATGTATGTAGTCGCACGGAAACAATTCGGCCACCTGCGTAAATATTTTATCGAGCATCAACCAGGTAGAATCGTTGGCTACGCAAAGCACATTATCTTCTTTTGTATAAAACGGGCTTCCCGGGTTTACAGGATATTGAAGTTGCGTACAGGATAAATTTGGATAAGCCGCTATCAGCGACAGGCTATGTGCCGGCACATCGATTTCCGGCAAAATAGTGATGAAGCGTTTTTTGGCGTAAGCCACCACATCGCGAATATCCTGCTGCGTATAATATCCTCCATAACTCGCTTTTTCGCCGGGCTGCGGTGGTTCAAAGGTACCCCAGCGTCCGGTGCGAGGTACACGCCAGGCACCGACTTCAGTAAGACGTGGCAATCCTTTTATTTCAATACGCCAGCCATTATCATCGGTAAGGTGCCAGTGAAATACATTGTATTTGTATTTGGCCATTTCATCAATATACTCTTCTACAAATTGTTTTGAAAAGAAATGGCGGCTTACATCCAGCATCAACCCACGCCAGCCAAAACGCGGATAATCCATAATACTCACGCAAGGGATTTCCCATTTCACCGATTTAATGGCCGTTTGGCTTTCCACATCAGGAGGAAGAATCTGCATCAGCGTTTGTATTCCATAAAAAAGTCCATTTGGTTGATTGGCCGCTATGACTATATTTTTAGAAGTAACCCGTAAAGTATATCCTTCATTGCCTAACCTGGAATCTGGCGTCTTGTTGATTTTTAATATGATAGCCTCGTTTCCTTCTTTGCCTTTTTTTGGCAATAGATGATAGCCAGTAGGCGTATTCAGCATTTTTGTAAATAACGTCGCCACATCCTGCGCCGCTGTGCCTTCAGCAATAACCGATGTATTTGGTTTTAATGAGAAATTGCCTTTTTGCAGGTTTACGGAAACAGGTTCCGGGATAATATGAAGTTCAGTTTGTTGGTTGTTGGCCTGCGCAAAACCAAATGTGCAAATGCACAATGCAGTAAGTAATAAGAGAATTATTTTTTTCATGAATTTTGTTTGTGTTGTGATTTATTTACAAAATTATAAGTTCAACCCGCCGCTCCCCAAATGTATTTCTTTTTGAATAGCATCGGACTGGTAAGGACTAGGGGGCATGGGCGAGATTTCAATTTTTTCTTTTGTTGAAATCGAAATGGTTTGTACCTGTTGTTTATGTTGTGCAATCAGCCATACATCCGCAGTGCCTTTCCAGGAGTCAACATCTTTATTTTTATCCAATTCAAAACGAAAAGTATGTGCACCATTTTTATTTCCGGTTAATACAAACGAGTAGGCGCTCCACATTCCTTTCTGATTTTCAAGGGTGGCTTTTACTACACTGCCATCCACAAGCAACTTGCCGCCAGGAACACTCTTGCCCGCGTAAGCGCTATCAGGATGTAGAAAAATCACAAACCGCGGTTGTAGATCGCCTTTGTCTAAAGTTAATTTAGCATCCAGTTCGGCGCCGTTAAATGACAGATCCTTTGATTGCAGGATAGAGGTATCATTTTTTTCAGGCAATACCAGGTCATCCGTTTTTGCAGAAGTGCTATTGACTTTAATACCGGATACAAATCCCGGATTCAAAAGTGTAACATGGCCACCTGATTGCAATACATCCATATCATATTGCCGATCTTTTTCTTCTTTTAGGGCAAATGTAACGCCTGCCACCAATGGACTTCGGGCAGAATCCAAAGAATACACTTCATAAACTGCGGATTCAAATCCGGCCAATGGAATATCAACGGTGGCTCCGGCGGCATACAAACCGGGCGATATCCAGCGGGTAGGATACACACGTTCCAGTACCAATGAATTGACTCTAGGATTGATACCATACTTCGAATCTAATTTTACGTGTATGCTTTGCTGTTGTATTACCGGGTTACGTACGGCAATAATGCTTTTATTATCTTTGCAATGAATATATCCATAAGCTTCTCCCTGGCCCGGGTCTCCTCCTACCATGTCAGTATTTACCAGCACCGGAAAACGATTCTCCGCCCATTTTAATGATTTACTGAGCGAAGTCCATTCGCCTTTATTCAATAGGTCGGGAGAAATATACAACTCATACATAGTAACCCCCCGGCCAAAATAAAACATCGCATCATCAGTAAATTTAGATAACGGATCATCCGCTCCGCCTATCTCATTGAGCGTTCCTTTGATGATACCATGCGTCATTAAATTAGAAATAGGAAACCAATCATCTTGTTTGTGAAAATCATCATACAACACCATGTCTTTATAAGTCATAGAAGCATCCCGCTGATTCACAGATGGTATATCTGCAAAACCATAATCGCCTCCCTGCATCCATATCTGGTTACCATAACTCATCCACCAGGGGCTAAGCCAGGTACCGGATGTAATGTTCAGAAATACATTCGGATTAACAGCTCTCACAGCATTACATTTTGCGATCATAGAATCTAATATTGCCCTGCGGGAATAATAACCAATGGGATGTCCATGCGTGGGATCGCTGCATGAAAACTGGATTCCATCCCATTTAAAATATCCCACTCCGTCATTTCTAACCATATCGGTAGTACGCTTTTGAAACAAGGCGCTGTATTTGGTTCCCGCAATGCACATCATCGAACTTTCACCAGTACCGGTAACTTCATAACCATGATCGCGCATCCAGTTAATACGATCCATCCGAAAAGAATATCCCCCGGTGGGTCCAAACCACACACCCAATGTCGTTCCTAATTTATCTAATGCATTTGAAACAGGTTTAAGGCCATTTGGAAAAGTTGTTTTTCTTAATTGCCAGTCGCTGTGATGTACATCCCATCCATCGTCCAGCACAAATGCATCTAAATGAATGCCATAAGGCTCTATCATATTTTTTTTGAACTGGCTGATAATATTCATGATATTTTTTTCATTCATAATGTGCTCAGGCGCTACATCTTTAAATGCCGGCGAACGCAAATCGTACCAGCTGTTATACAAGGCATAAGGCCTGTCGGGTGCCACACGAATGTCAGGAAGGTATTTGAAGAACCAGTTTTTTACATAGTGGTCAGGGGAAAGACCTTCCACCACCCATTTACTTTCAACCCAATTATCTTTTACAATAGCTCCCACAATTTCGTCGCAGGATAAACCAAAAGATTGATTGCCCATTCTTTTTACCGTGGTCGTTGCGGCAGGGTATTCCACACCAAAGAAAACACCACCGGAAGCAAAGTCAATGGCACAGGGTTGGCCGAATGCTCCTTTTTTTATAATACGGTTATCCTCTTCATTCGAGGTATTTTGAGTATGCCGGGAAAACATATCCATGTTTGAATTTGCAGCTTCATTCCATGCGCTAATCTTGCCGGTACGTGAAATAATTTTATCCAGCCAATTCGTTTCTTTGATGGTATCGCGAGCAGCTACCTGGCGGCGGCCATAAAATTTACCGGGCAAAAGTTGATAAGTAAGTTTGAGTTGAATGGTATTTGCATTGTCGAATGGCAAAAAATAAAGCTCCAGTTCTTTACCACCGTTTGAAATGTCTTTGAAATCATAAGACTGATAACGATAATCTTTTTTATCAAATGAAACTTGTACGTCGGCATTCACTTCTTTCCCCGGCGCTGACCAATCTGTCCACATCATTTTTAATGCAAAATTGCCATCTGTAAAAACCCCGTGATTTGCATTATTGTACTGCGCCAGCCATGCTTCTTTTCCTGACAGCGCATCGCCCGCCAGCATGCCTTTCTTAATAAAAACCTGCTGCACTACATCATTATTGGACAAAGAAAATATGGTGATGCCATCTTTTTCCTGAACGGAAGTTTGAATCGGCTGCGCAAACGAATATTGCGCGGCGAATAGACATAAAACACAAATAATAATGGTAAATTTTTTTTGTAACATGATGTATTTTTTGATTTAATTAATTATAATGAACGCCTGATCATTCAGGCTTTCAGCCCAAATACCTTCTGCCAAGGATTCCACGCAATTCTTATTTTTCCCCGCGGTCTGACGCAAGGCGTACCGACCGCTACCGCGTGTCTCATTTTTTTATTTCATTTTAAAAAAAGATGAAGGGATTTCCTGCGGAGGAGCATCCTTTAATCCACATAAAAGGCGCAAAGTATAGCCACCGCCGCCTTCAATAAAATTAATTGAAAAAAGATGCATTCCTTTTTCCAAAGCAATTTCACCGCTACGTTCAATAGCGCTGTGCAGGCCATCATTATCCACCACTGTTTTGCCATCAATAAATAAAATACTGCCATCATCTGAGGTAAGATAAAAACTGTAAATACCAGTTTCGGGCACGTCAATATACCCACGATATTGCAATCCAAAAGCCGGTGCATTTACTGCAGAAGGAACTTCTATATTATTTACATTAAAAGTTTGTGCCGGGGCAACTGATGTCATGTCTCTTGTATCCTTAAAGCCCCCTATGTAATAAGTACATTTCAATCCATTTTGCAACATTCCTGTTGCAGTTACCGGGGAAGCATACGATTCCTTTGCATAATTAACGGAATAAATATCGCCCTTGTTTCCTCCGGGCGTATAAGCAGTCAACTTAATGGTTTCTGAATGATCAACAATAAAATGTTTCGGCAATACAGGCGATTGCTGTGTAGGCAACGTACCATCAGTAGTAAAATGTATGATCAGATCTGGCAAAGGTTTTTGAACGCTCAACACAGCGCTGTCAATAAAAACATTATTATCTGTAAAGCCTGTTAAATCAGGAAGACGGTAATGAATGTGCATTATATCCCAACGATGATACTGGCTTTTCAAACGTTCAAGATATGAGGAATAATTTCGGGAAGAATCTGTCCAGGCTACTTCAGCCATGGCCGTCATCCTTGGCATAGTCATATAATCCGCTCTCTTCTCCGATGGAACGCGCTCTGTCCATAAACAAGCCTGTAAGCCAATAATATTCTTTGCGGCAGACGCACTTAATCCTTTTGGGATCGGATCAAAATGATACACATTATAAAGCGAACTTTTATCAGGGAATTGATCGAAATACAATGGATTACCCGGTGCCATAATCACTTTATTTCCATTGTTGGCCGCTTCTATAGGAGCTTTCGGCACCCAACCCCGCCAATACATAATGATAACGCTTGAATCTACGCCGCCTTCCAATACATCATCCCAGGCAATCATTTGCTTCCCGTTCTTATGGAAAAACTTCTCCATTCGCTTATTAAAGTAGCTCTGCAATTTATTTACATTTTTGATTCCTTCTTTTTGCATCACCACTTTACAATCAGCACAATTTTCCCACGATGTTTTATCCACTTCATCACCCCCGATATGAACATATTTGGATGGGAAGAGAGCGAAAATTTCTTTATATACATTCTCTGCAAACTGGTACGTGGTTTTTTTACAGGGACATAAAGGCACGGAAAAGATTTTACCCTCTCCTGGTTTTCCGGTACAACTCAGCCAGGGGAAGATCTTAATAGCCGCCATCATATGACCGGGCATGTCCAGTTCAGGAATAATTTCTATATGCCTCGCTGCCGCATATTTTATGACATCCCGCATTTGGTCCTGTGTATAAAATCCCCCATAAAGCGTTTTACCATCCCGGTGAATGATATGAGAGGAATCAATATTAAAATCAGGATTTTCTTTTGCCAGTTTCATGCAGGCAGAATCATTTGTATCAAATGTTCGCCAGGCGCCTTTTTCAGTAAGCTGCGGATATTTTTTTATCTGTATGCGCCATCCCTGGTCGTCGGTGAGGTGAAGATGGAACCTGTTGAGTTTATACAGGGCCATTCGATCAATAAATTTTTCCAGGTAATCAACAGAAAAAAAATGACGCGAAACGTCCAGGTGCATTCCACGCCAGCCATATGCCGGTTGGTCTTTTATTTCAACAGCAGGAATTTTTAATTCTTTGGTCGCTAAATTACTAACAGGCAATAGTTGCCTGATGGTTTCAATACCCCAAAATAGTCCTGTAGTTGTTCTTGCAGAAAGGATCACTTTTGACTGAGTCACTAATAAATGATATCCTTCCGCGGAAACAATGCTGTTATCTTTTTTAAAAATGATGCAATTATTTTTTTCTGTTTTTGATTCGCTCAGAGTAACGCCACCTACTTCCTTTACTAAATGTTTTAAAGCCATAGCATCCTGGCGGAAGTTTTCATTTTGAATAACGATAGAAGTATTTCTATTGATGAAAAAATCTCCGTTCGCTGGAACCAAATGCGCAGGATAAGGAATGATGGGATACCGGTCTGATACCTCTTTTGATTGCCCGTTTACAGAAAACCGGCAGAAACAAATAAAGATTATTGGAAGTAATATATATTTCATTTTCAAAAATGAATTATTGTTCATGGTTTTATTATTAATACCGGAATTATTCACTTTTTATAAAAAACATTTGTACAACATTTCGGTTTTTGTATTTGGATACTCAAAGTAATTCTTTTCCCATGAAAGGGTCGCTCTTGCTGTTATTGCCGGTTTCCACGCGTCCGGCAAATCTTTTTTCAAATAAATTATTGCCCTTTACTTTTACTGAAATATCATACCAGTTAAAACTTTTTTGAAGATCCAAAATAATTTTTTTTGTATCCATTTTATTTAAAACGAAAGATTGTTTTTCATTTTTATAAGAATTATCGCTGATTTCAATCGTAAGATTATCATCACTCTCATTTTTGAATAACAAGATAATATTGCCTGTTAATTTATTTGAAGAACTTTTCATCCTTTCGTATTCCATTCCCATGCTTATTAACGGATCATTTTTATCGCCCGAAAATTCCCTGAAAAAACCATTGGGACCATAAACCCTTAAATGATATAAATTATTTTCAAAATCTTCCAGAGGCCATTGCCCATTTATATTGTCACCAGCACGCACGGCGTAAGACCATGCTTTTGAATTTTCATAAACTTTTTGATCGCTTTGATCAACGGAGGCATATTTCCCCGGTGCATACACATTAAACGGCGATCCGGCAGATTGGACACCAAAAAATTCATTGCCTGCAGAAAAAATTATATTAAATGTTTTTTTATCGATACTCAATTCTCCATCCACATTTAATTGATACGGCACCGCACACGAATTTCTGATGCCGGATTCCTGGCGAGGAAGTAAAGTGGATTCATAAAAATGATTCCTGATTTCTTCTATTTCTGATTTGTTGAGCGCTCTAAAATCTGTCGGTAGTTTTTTAAATTTTGCGTTATATATTTCTTTTACAAAAGGATCATGTTTTACAAATTCCGGCAACGTTATTTTTTCGCCATTATAAGGCCTGAACGCAGAAGTAAGATCTCCGGAAACTACCCGCCGCCAATCGCTAATATTGGTTTCTTTAATTTCCTTCCCGGTTTTTTTTGATAAAAATTTTTCCAGAAACTGTAAGGTAGAAGTATGATCAAACACTTGTGAATTGACCCACCCGCCACGCGTCCATGGCGATGCGATGATCATTGGAACCCTGTAACCCAACCCTACCGGCCCTTCTCGGGCATCTTTTTTATCTAAATCTGTACGGCCTAATTCTTCTTTCATCGTTACGTATTCATTTGCAGTATCAATTCCACCGGACACTTTTCCACTACCAGGATCATTTGGTGCTGGCGCCACGAATGGAGGAATATGATCGAAATAACCATCATTTTCATCATAGTTTAAAATGAAAATTGTTTTTTTCCATATCTCCGGATTTTTGGTTAAAATATCCAACACTTCAGAAACATACCAGGCACCAAACCACGGCGCACTGGGATGATCAGAAAAATACTGCGGTGCTACGAGCCAGGAAACGGCTGGTAATTTTCCATTGTTTACATCTTCTCTGAATTGATGCAACACATTACCTTTGGGCAATTGAATATTTCTTGCTACTCCACTATCTTCATAAGAAAAGTTTTCCATTTTATGGTAATCCGGATCGTTACTATTGGTAGTAAAAGCGCTTTTATGAAGATTTTTTTGATAGTCAGATAACTTCTCAAAATTTTCCGGGCTCCAGGTCACTAATTCTTTTTTATATTTTTCAAGCTGCTGTTGTTTCTGATTGATTTGCTTTTCAATTTTTTTTGCTTTGTTTCTTTTGGCTTGCTTTAGCTTCGATTGTAATTCATTAATTTCTAGTGGTAATTCATTCGCTCTCTTTTGTAAAAAATCAATATGTGCTTTATGAAAACGAACATTGTATTGGCTAAACCATTCCAGGTTGTTATCTGTAAAATTAGACAGCCAACTTTCAGCATCACCGTTCAAATCTGACTGAACACTTATTTCATTTTGATACACACGCCAGGGAATTCCATTTTCTTCGAGCCGTTCGGGAAAAGTTTTCCATTGTGCTTCACGGTTATAATACAAATCAGAATTACGCACATCAGCTTGTGCACCTGGTTTTGCGCGAATTTTTCCTGTCCAGAAAAAAGTACGGTTGGTAGTAGTACCCGTAAGCGATGAACAAAAATTTTGATCACAAACAGTAAATGCATCAGCAAGTGCATAATAGAATGGAATGTCCTTACGGTTATAATGGCCCATCGTCAAAGGCATGTCTTTATACTCTTTACTTCCAGGTTGTTTCGCTTCCAGCCATTTATCATATTTCCCATTATTACGGGCATCTGTTTGATTTTCCCAGGAATGAGGCAAGCCTCCCATCCAGGTGGCTCTTGTATCTTTTATATTTAAACGGAAAGGGGTAAACTTTTGACCTTTCGAATTAGCCTGCAGCCACACCGGATCATTATCGGGCAAAGTGATAAATCTCGGATCGTTAAAACCTCTAACGCCCTGCAATGTTCCAAAGCAATGATCGAAAGACCTGTTTTCCTGCATCAGGAAAACGATATGTTCTGCATCTTCAAATGTGGTATCCTGATCAGGATTAATCGCAAATGCTTTTTGGATGGATGCAGGTAACGAACTCCAAAGGCTTGTACCGCTGGCCAGCAGGGATGCTTTCTTTAAAAATTCTCTTCTTGTGTCCATGATGAAATAAATTATGGATTTGGCAATTGAATTACCTGGATATTATTTATCATGATGCGATTTAAATTCCTGCAATGTAATTTTATTACCATGCGCATTTATAATAAACAAAGAAAAAATTAAGATTCTGAATCCAGGTTTCTATTCTTCTTTTTATTCGGGTTGCTAAAGTTGATCATGCATCAAGTCTTTGAGCTTTTGATATATTTTTATTCCCCATCTTTCACACACCTAAATCCCGTATGCTCCAAACCCGTATCAGGACTACTTTTCATTCTCCTTGCCACACGATAGCCACTACAATAACTATCATTGCATAAAAAACTGCCACCACGAAGACTTCTTTTAGGAGTGTAAGGATCCATAGGGTCGTTACTTTTTGCGGGGCCTTTTGGATTTAACGCAACCGAGTTTCCAAAAGTCTGATAATAATTCGCATCGTACCAGTCGCTGCACCACTCCCACACATTGCCGGCCATATCATAAAGTCCGTAACCGTTAGGCTTGTACGATTTTATAGGAGCAAGGCCCACAAAGCCATCTTTATCATCATTATAGTAGGGAAACTTTCCGCCCCAAGAATTAGCTTTTGGCTTGCCTTCGTTAATGGGTTCATTTCCCCAGGGATAAATATCATTTTGCAATCCGCCTCTTGCTGCAAATTCCCATTCGGCTTCTGTTGGCAAACGCTTACCCGCCCATTTGCAATAAGCCATTGCATCGTACCAGCTCACTTGCACCACCGGATAATTTCCCTTTCCTTTAATATTGCTGTTGGGCCCTTCAGGATGTTTCCAATCGGCGCCTTTCACCCAACTCCACCATTGGCTGTAATCGTTTAAATTTACAGGGCCGGAAGTTTGATGAAATACCAGCGAAGCCGCAACCAGCATACTATCTGGTGGCTTAGGCGTGCCCGGCGGAAGTGTTTGTTTCATCTCGTCCCAGTCAGGTTTTTTTTCGGCAGTAGTGATGTAATGAGTGGCATTTATAAATTTTTGAAATTCGGTATTGGTTACTTCTGTAGCATCCATCCAGAAACTATTTACTTCAACTTTGTGCTTTGGATATTCGTCTGCGGCTGCCTGTGAGTTGTCGCCACCCATCATAAATGTGCCGCCTTTAATGAATACCATTCCTTTTACAGAAGTGTCGCCATTAAATTGCAATGTAGAATCCACAGAAGTATTTGCAAACCTTGATGGCACCATCATGCAGGAGATAACTGTATCCTTTTTACTGGCAGTAGAAGCACTTTTTTTTGCATTATTGTTGCAGGCAAAAAAAGAATTTACAATTATAAAAAGAGAAATATATTTTATTGATTTCATTGATGATTATTATAAAATTCCATTGATAGTCATGATTTTTTTAGGAAAAAATTTATCAGATTATAATCCGTTTTTTACAAAATATCTCATTTATTTTCCAGCGCTTCCATTCTAAAAGCATCCACATCGGGCGTATGATGTTCTTTCTTCATGATATCTTCAATTCGTTTTACAATTTCAGGATGTTGCTCAGCTACATCATGCTGTTCCTGTATGTCATTATCTAAGTCATAAAGTTGTATTTTCATATTTCCCTTCAGGACATTCATCCGGATACCTTTCCATTTGGCCATACGCACTGCCTGCTGGCCTCCATATTGTGGAAATTCCCAATAAAGAAAAACGTGCTTTTTCTGCTTGCTTCCTTCTCCCAATAAAGTAGGGAGGTAACTGATGCCGTCTATATTTTTTGGAGATTTTATCTTTACAATTTCACAAGCCGTTGGGAGAAAATCCCAGTTGCCTGTAATCAAATCACTTTTACTCCCGGCTTTTATTTTTCCCGGCCACGCTACTATCAATGGCATGCGGATACCTCCTTCATACAAAAATCCTTTACCCCATCCGAATTCATTTTTAAACGGTCCGTTGCTGTCAAAATATTCACAGTCTGCGCCGCCTTCGTTAGAAGAACCGTTGTCGCTTGAAAATATAATGATGGTATTATCGTAAAGTCCTTCTTCTTTCAATTTTTTTATGATGGCTCCCACCTGTGTATCCAATAGAGTGATCATGGCTGCACGTGTGGCTCTCGGATAGCGGCACGGTACATAACTACCTCCGAGGAACGGTTTTTCCTCTCCGAATTTTTGATGATAATACGCTACCAAATTTGCCGGCGCCTGCATAGATGCATGGGGTAGAGGGCTTGGATAATAAAGGAAAAATGGTTTGTTTTTACAGGAATCTAAAAACTGCAAAGCGGCATCCAGCATGAAATCCGGTGAATAATCTTTCTGGCTGTATATCTTATAATTTTCAGGGTCCTGCGAATCGAGGTTAGCAGGAAATTTTATGTTGGGATCCTGAACTTTATTATTCAACGGGACGCGGAAGGTGTTTTCCCATAAATGAGCCGGATAATATTGATGATCCTGTCGCTGGCACAATGATCCATAAAAATAATCGAAGCCCTGGTTGTTGGGCTCTCCGGCAGTCATTGGGGCCCCCAATCCCCACTTACCAACTAACGCTGTTTTGTAGCCATCGTTCTTTAATAATTTGGCAATGGTAATAGTGGAATCCGGGATGGGCAACTGGCCTTCCAACGAAGGATTTTCTTCCATTGCTTTGAAATTCCACACATCTCCTCTTTCGGTCCATTCATCGTTGCCGCGGATGAACGCTTTACCGGAATTGATTCCGGTCATCAGGCAATACCTTGATGGTGCACAAACCGGCATTACATAATGTTGCGTGAACAGCATCCCCTTTTTTGCGAGTGCATCGATATTTGGTGTTTCAATTTTTGTTTGTCCATAGCAGCCCAAATCGCCATAGCCGAGGTCGTCGGCAAAGATGTAAACGATGTTGGGCTTTTGCTGTGCATTTATTGATATAGCACTGAAAAAGATCAGCAGGAAAATAAATGCCTTTCGCATGGAAGTGGTTTTCATATTTTCATTTTATTTCTTATTGAAAGATTCATCATTGCTAAACTCACATCAAATCAACTGTATTTTTCCAGCTAAGAACGGTAGCTTCTTTGCGACTCACATTTTTTGCACCGCCGTAAATTAAATACAAATTCTCTTCGTCTGAGTTACTTAGATTTTTATAAAAATTTAATCCTTTAAAAAAATCAGGATGTAGTGTTGTGGATGTTTTAATTTCCAGGCATTTAACCCGCAAAGACTCTTCTATAAGGCAATCCAACTCATTACCGGTACTATCGCGCCAAAAAAACATAGAAGGGATTTGCGCTCGGTTCAAATAATTTTTCATGATATCCGCGATAATCATATTTTCAAATAATGCTCCTTTTGCCCAATGTAAATTTATTTCATTTTCATTTTTAATACCTAATAAACTACACGCTAAACCGGTATCATAGAAATAAAGCTTCGGTGTTTTCACTAACCGTTTTGAATAATTTTTGTGATGAGGTTGAAGAAAGAAAATTACAAAACTGGTTTCTAAAATATTAAACCACGATTTAATAGTTTTCAATTCGTGTCCCAATTCATTTGCAATACTACTATAGTTAAGCAATTGCCCTGTTCGTCCGGCAACTAAACGCATAAATCTTTGGAAAGAATTCAAATTAGAAACATTGATGATCTGGCGTATATCGCGTTCTGCATAAGTTTGAATATAAGAGGGATAAAATAACTCGGGCGAAATATCCTTATCATAAATTCTTGGATAAAATCCTTTAAAAATAAATTGATTAAAATTATCATTCCACTCATCCGATTTCTTTAATTCCTCTATGCTAAAGGGTAACAGGTGAGTTACAAAAACCCTTCCCGCAAGGCTTTGCGAAATTTTCTCTGACATTAAAAAATTTTGAGAACCGCTTAATATAAACTCTCCTGATTTATTATTTTCATCACTGATGGTTTGAAGATAAGAAAACAATTCAGGCATCAATTGTACTTCATCAACAATTAATCCCTTTTTATGCTGACTGAGAAACAACCGTGGATCCGATTTTGCCGTTGCAAACACGTCAGGGTTTTCTAAATTCATATAATCATATTCCGGGAAACATTGTTTTGCTAAAGTCGTTTTCCCAGACTGGCGGGGCCCTGTAATTGAGATTAACGGCATCTTAGCCGCCATTCGTTTTATTTGCTCACCAAGTATTCTCTTTATCATTTTTCAAATATAAATAATCTTTACAAATTAGGTAGTCCACTACCAAATCTACAAAGATTAAAAACAAGCAAAATGCGTATTTTTACAAGGGGCATTGCAAAAAACATTTACTTTCATTTTTTATCATTTAAAAGTTTCCCCCGAAAATTCTCCCAGACCCTATTCAAAACAGGCAATTATTTTAACTGTAATTATTTAAAGGTATTTTATATTTGAACACGCACTCACATCAATCGTTTGCGCGATTTTAGCATTGTTGTCCATATAACTTTACTGACAGATAATTCTCGTCCTGAGGTTGATAGAAATTATAAAATAGAAAACCTAATCTAAAGTTTTGTAAAACGATTTCTGCGAAACCACATATCCCAAAGGATTTACGACGGTTACAATTCCTTCTCCATTAAACAAGTCATCTATTTCAAAATTAACCTTCTCACCAGGTTTTATTTCGGGCAAATCATAAACTTTGTAATTCTTATAATTTCCAATATTGTCAGATAAATACAATTTATACCCACGAACAATATGTTGGGGCAATCCTATACTTCCAAAAATCAAAACGTTCAGTTTTCCATTTCCCCATTGTTGGGCTTGCTGCACTTCTACCGGAGAACTCATTTCACGCAATACTTTCATGGAAGGTTTAGGATTTCCATACATGTCATAAATTCCGTGAATTCTTCTTCTGTACTTATTGTCTTCATGCGTACCGGGGTAATGAGTGCGATAATCTGTCAGGTCAAAATAAATAGCACCTTCTATGTAGGGCTTGCTTTCAAAAAGACTCATGTGATAAATTAAATCCTGTAAACGCCTTTCATCGCCTCCCCTGAAATTAGGTTCGCACAATCCAAACTCAGAGATAATAAATGGTTTGTCGGGATAAGAAAGATGAACACTATCAAGGTAAGGGCCAATCTTACCCACCGGCAAATCCCACCAGCTTCCACCATATTCATTCATCATCAGGTAATCGCCATCATCAGCGGCATCTGGAACAAATTTCGGATTGTTGTAAAAGCTCGTTGTAAGTGTATTGCTCACATAAGCTACGTGCCTTGAGGGGTCTAATGAACGCGCTTTACTTATCAAATCGGCAATCATTTGTTTCATATCAGGGTCACGTCCTCTTAATTCATTGCCCACGCCCCATGAAAAAATAGAAGGATGATTATATAAGTTGCGCACCATTGTTTTCAACTGCCTCATAGCAATCCTGCGAATGGTATCATTGGCGGGGGTTTCAGCACCCCATAAAGGAACTTCCTGTTGCACAATAATTCCGTTCCTGTCGCAAAAATCATAGAATACATCGCTTTGCTGAAAATGCTCCCGTGTAAAAATAGTGTTCACATTCTTCATTAATTTTCCCATGCGGATAATTTCTGTATCTGGCTCTGCAAAACCAAAATTAGGATTAGAGCCGGCGGTCCATTCCACACCCATTAGTTTCATTCTTTCTCCATTTAAAAATGTTTGTCCTTTTACAAATTTTATTTCCCTAAAACCTACATTGGTGCTTATCTCATCTACAGCTTTTTTACCATCCATAACGGTAACTACGACCCGATAAAGATTGGGAAAATCAAAATGCCAGGGATGCACTTTTGGTAGTGAAAAATCAACGGTGCCTTCGTCATTATTCCACTCCGGCTTCAACGTGGAAGAAAGAATTATATTTTTCGTAGGTTGATTCTCCTCAGTAATGCTAACTGCAAAGCGGATATTTTTAGAAAGGGGTTTATCATACCCGAGCCTTATTTGTAATTTCCCGGAACCGTCAGCAACATTTAATGTCGCTTCTGCATGTATATAATTTGCAGAAGGTTTTCCGGAAACAATGAACGACACCGGACGGATGATGCCGCCGTCATTAGGCCAATCAAATGAACTTCCGAATGGCACTTTATTCCGTCCATAATCGTTGTTCACAGCAATAGTAATTGTGTTTTCTTTTCCGTAATCCAGTTTCCCATTAAGGTTGATATAAAATTTATCAAATCCATCGCCATTATTTTCACCTACTTTTTTGCCGTTTACATTGATAAATGAAGTATGATTAATGGCTCCGAATTGCAATAGCACATTCTTGTTTTTCCAGGCTCCCGGAATGTTTATTTTCTTCTGACACCAGGCAAGGCCATAATACATCTCAGTTCCGGGTTCCACATTCCATGTGTGTGGAAGGCTTACTGTGCGGGCATTAGAGAGATTATTCTCAAACCACTTCCCGCTCATTCCTTCATTGGATTTATCAATTTTAAATTGCCAGTCATTATTGACAGCAATAGTATCTCTTTGGGCAAAAGCCATGGACATGAAGAACATTCCAATTACCGACAGATAGATTTTTAAGTTCATTACTTTTTTGTTTAAATTGTTTTTACTTTTCCAAAGTTTTCTTTAAATCTTCTAATGAATGATTGATTTGCCTGCTCACCACACTGCCATGCTTATACGCAATTACCCTGATTTCAGAAGCGCCTTTTGGAATGTCCAAAGGAGTGCCTGCATATTTTGGATAAAAATTATCTGGGTCAGTGCCGTCAAATGTGTAATACAAAGTAAGGCCACGCATTTCGGCTGTGATTGCTATTTTCATAGAATCGTCACTTCCTTTTACAGCCGTGATAATCGGGTCATACATGCTTCTTGAATATTTTACCGTATCCGCATCGAGGTATTTAAAATGTTCTTCCACACGGCGTGAAAAGCTGTTCCAGTTTCGGGTAGATTTGGGTGACCATAGAACTTCCGCAATAGCCATAGCACGTGGCCATGTCATGTATTCCAAATCACGGTAATTGGGAATTTTTTCCGTCCAGGTGCTTGCCTGGCCGCCTAAAATAAATTTAGGGTCAACTCCATCAGGCACTGGTTCAAACTGGTAACAGGTGCTTAACCGCAAGATGCCAGGCCCGAAAGGTTCTACCGAAGGGTCGCCTTGTTTGCGGCTTAAATAGGTTTCGAGTATTGGCGTCATAATTACGAGATGCCCCATCTTCGCAACTTCAATGCCACCCTTCATCCCGCGCCAGCTCATTACAGTTGCTTCAGGTGCGAGGCCGCCTTCCACTATTTCATCCCATCCAATCATCTTCTTTCCTTTTGAAATAATGAGCTTTTCAAGTTTTCTTTCAAAATAACTTTGCAATTCCTCCGGAGTTTTGATTCCTTCTTTTTGCATCAATGCTATGTCCTTCGGGTCTTTCATCCAAAATTTACGGTCGGCTTCATCCCCGCCTGTATGTATGTATTCGTACGGAAATAATTGCGCAACCTGTGTAAATATTTTATCAAGCATCAACCATGTAGAATCATTGGCCACGCATAGAACATCATCTTCGCTTTGTGGCGCATACTGCGGAGATACCTGGTATTGCTCCTGGGTACAGGACAAATTTGGGAAAGACGCAATGAGTGCGAGACTATGCGCCGGCACGTCAATTTCAGGAAGAATATCTATGAAACGTTGTTTTGCATATTTTACAATTTCGCGAATATCATCTTGCGTGTAATACCCTCCATCAGTAGCCTTTTCCCCGGGTTGAGACAATTCAAACGTGCCCCATTTACCGGTCCTTGGCACACGCCATGCACCCACTTCCGTAAGCTTTGGCAATCCTTTTATTTCTATCCTCCAACCCTGGTCATCAGTAAGATGCCAGTGAAATACATTGAATTTATATTTCGCCATTTCATCAATATATTTTTTTATAAATTCTTTCGTGAAAAAATGACGGCTTACATCCAGCATCATTCCGCGATAGCCAAAACGGGGATAATCCGTAATATTGACACAAGGAATTTTGAATTCAATATTTTTCGTTTGTACATTATAGTTATCCTTTGGAGGTAAAAGCTGCATCAAGGTTTGAATTCCATAAAAAAGGCCTTGGGGTTTATTCGCAGAAAAAATTACCTGATGTGGATTTACTTTTAAAGTATAACCTTCATCGCCGATAGTAGCGTCTGCTTTTTTATTAATGTTTAGTATGATTGCGGCCTTTGCAGAAAAATTCTTTGCGCTATTTTGCTTAACATGAAAACCATAACTGTGATAAAGTAATTCTGATAGAAAAGACGCTATATCTGAAGAACCATATCCGGATGAGATGACCGACACACCTGGCCTTAGCGGAAAATATCCTTTTTGCAAAGAAACAGACACCGGTTGTGGAATGATAGAAATGCCATCATTTCCATCGAAGGATTGGGAATAACTATTGCAATAAATAATAGAAATAAAGAAGGGTAAAATCAGTTTTTTCATTGGTTGGTGCTTGATTTTGTAAAAAGATTAAAAATTATGGACACAAATATTCAATATTCTTTTACAAGAGTTTCCAATGGGATATTTAATTTTTTATTCAGTTTGCGGATCATTTTTAGATTCAGTTTCCTGGTGTTTTGAAATATGTCACTTACCCTGCTCTTATAGCCGAGTATTTCAGCCAAATCCCGGTTAGATAGTCCTTGTTGTTCCATTCTGTATTTTATCGCTTCCAGCGGATTTGGCGCTGCGATTACAAAGTT
>JGI20206J14855_1000128_pt1 | contig 28852 bp, 15 predicted proteins | sample NGESurdeep092012_6_FD_14855 | JGI IMG/M metagenome (IMG submission 14855) | reverse complement strand
AACATTACCAGTACGATGGTAATTAAATCTGAACTTATTATACGAGAATCATCATTAAAAAAAGGAAAAAAGTAAAGCTGATATTTTTATTAATCTGCTCTTTAACATAGCAGATTAATAAAAATAAGAATCCTTAATATTTGTCTGTTTGCTGTTTCGGTATTACGGAGTTGGTGTCAATCTGACGCAATCGGTTACATTCATTATTAGAACTAATATTCATAGCTAAACTTTCATTATCCTATTTACACTTAAACACTTTCAACGAATCATTATTCACCGCGACAAGAATTAATTTTTCCTTCTTTGCATTCATAATCATCTTCATATCTTTTACGTCTCCATCTATTTTAAATCCGCTTATCGAAGGAGAAATAAATTTAAACTCTTTATTATTTATTCCTTTCAGAAAACAACCATAGGAAGCGTCGTATCTGCCCGTCAATACCGCTGCCTGGTATTCATTGCCGGCTAACAAAATATCTTTAATACCATCACCATCCATGTCTGTGCAAACAATAGCATTCACTGGTGCGAACTGAGCTTCCATTGGTAGCGCATGCATCACAAACTTTCCATTACCTTTATTTTCAAACCAACAACTGCGGGTTTCATTACAGGTGAATACCTGCAGATTTTTACTGTTAGTAAAAATATCATCATGTGTTGCTTTTGCAAAATCTTTGTTCGATAAAAATTTATTTTTTAACGCAGGAACCTGGGCAGAAAGCTCATCGCGATTAATAGAAGGAAACAACTTTCTTTTTCCATCCTCATCCTTAATATAATAAAATAAAACCGGGTCAATCTTTCCACTGTTATCGATGTCATCTGCGTACAATTTCATTGGGTATTTTGCAGAGGCATTGTAATTATTATTCAATCCGATATTTCCTGCAATAAGATCTATATCACCATCGCCATCTAAATCGGTCGCGATAAGGCTGCGCCACATACCATTTATATTTTGCAGACCAGTAGATGAAGTAATTTCTGTAAATTTATTTCCATTATTCTTAAAAAATCTTATCGGCATATATTCCCCTGCAATCACTAAATCAGGATGTTTGTCATTATCCAAATCCACCCATTGCGCCGCGGTAATCATTCCGGCTTTGGACAAGGCAGGGCAAACTTCATTTGTTACATCTGTAAAAACACCTTTATTGTTATGCAAAAGATAGCTGTTGGGCGACAAAGGATATTGCTTCGACACACGCCCTCCGATAAATATATCCATCTGTCCATCACCATCATAATCCGCAACTGCGACACATCCCGCAATCGTTCTAACGTTGGCAGGGATGGCATTTGGGCTCAATGTAAAATTTCCTTTACCGTCGTTTAGGTATAAACGTGGCTGATAATATTGTGATGTATCGCCGAAACGCATGTCGCCATATGTAACCAATAAATCCAAATCGCCATCTCCATCCGCATCAAATAAAACGCTTCCTTCATCTTCTTCAAAACGGGAACCAATTGTAAAATCTTTACCGGTAAAATTTCCATCTTTCCCTTGGGTAAAAATCTTTGGCAGCGAATTAAATCCAGCGCCAATATAAAAATCAGTTTTACCATCATTGTTAATATCGCCGGTTGAGATAAACGGACCTAACTGAGAATATTTTTGTGGCAACAAAGGCTGTTCTTCATAATCATTAAATGGAACTTCAATATGCTTGTATAATGCATTTACAGAATCCGTAACATCATGAAAAACTTGTTGATTGATATTGGGAACTGATGGCCGCCAATCGACTGTTGCATTTTTTTGAAACAAAGTGTACGTTGAATCTACTTTCAGATTTTGCAAAACTTGTTTCTTATCATTGGGCCAAATTATTACAACAGAATCGGCCATTTTATTTTTTCCTGTTCCAAATAACAATTTTGTATCAACGGATGATAAATAGCCACGTACCGGATATTCTTCCTGCACTTGTTTTGTACCATTCGCATACACAAATATTTTTGCGCCAAAACCTTTTCTATTTAAACCGTCACCCTGCAGTATAAAACTAATGCTATGATTGGTTTTTGGTTTGCCAGGTTGATTTTCATTATTGATTAAAATGAAGGCCGGACCGTTAATGTTGTTTACCACCAAATCAAGGTCGCCATCATTATCCAGGTCAACATAGGCAGCTCCTGCCGATAATGATTTTTCTTTAATGCCTGAAGAATCAGTGATGTTTGTAAAAGTGTAGTTGCCGTTGTTGAGATACAAATAGTTTGGTAATTCTACATGGCCAAGCGAAACCATTTTATCATTGAGCATTTTTTTTGATTGTTCTTCTGATGATGCATTACGCGCTGTTTTACTAAAGTCGATAAAATCAGCATTTATAAAATCCCTTCCAATGCCATTAGTGATGTGTACATCTTTATAACCATCATTATTAAAATCAGCAAACAAAATACTCCAGCTCCAGTCTGTTTCGCTGATGCCCGCCAGTTGGCCGATTTCACTGAAAAACGGAATGGAAGTATCGCCACTTTCGTAATTACCATTGTTTAATTGTAACATATTCCGGGAGAACTCGGGTGAATAACCTAAATTTCTTTCTTCCTGGTACCTGTCGTAATTCATGAAAGAATAAATTTGCTTTTTGCGGAAATTATCTTCAGGCATCATATCCACTGTAGCAAAATCAATTTTTCCATCATTATTTATATCCGCTGCATCAGAACCCATGCTGCTGTAACTCTGGTGTTTTGTTGAACGGTCAAGCATATTCGAAAATGTACCATTCTTATTATTCAACCAAAAATCATCATTGGAAACGAAATCATTGCTAACATAAATATCAGGCCAGCCATCCATATTAAAATCAGAAACAGAAACACCTAAACCATAGCCATCTTCTTTTATGCCAGCTTCTTTGGAAACGTCCGTAAATACCGGGTGCCCATTTTTAAAGCCATCATTCCTATACAATTTATCATTAGCTGGTGAATTTCCCGAAAGGTTTTTTTGATATAGATAATTGGCAGAATATGATGCATTCAACATGTAATTACACAAATACATATCCAGGTCGCCATCTTTATCATAATCAAAAAAAACAGCCTGTGTAGAATAGCTTGTGTCATCAAGGCCATATTCCGCCGCTTCTTCCTTAAAAGTATTGTTATGTTGATTTATGAATAATAAGTTGTGAGAACGCTTGCCTGATGAATCTCCATAGGTGCAGAGATAAATATCATCATAGCCGTCATTATTAATATCAACAATACTAACACCCGTAATCCAATCGGTGGTAGAAACTCCTGCGCTTAGCGTGATATCTTCGAAATGATTGTTACCCTTGTTTAAATACAGCTTACTGCTAACCTGGTTGCCGCAAAAGAAAATATCTTTCAGTCCATCATTGTTTACATCAAGAATACCCACTCCACCGCCCATATAACCAAACTCATTCAGCGCCCCACCTTTCAATTTTGTTTCATCAATATTGTTTGAAAAATCAATACCTGTTTCCTTCGGAGATAAAGAAGTGAACAATTGATTTTGCTTTTTTTCTTTACATCCGCAAGCAAAGAAACAAATGCAGTAAACGAATAAATAAATAAGATTTCTATTTTTCATACAGTCTCATTTTTAAGCAGGGCCTTTTTTGTAATCGATTGCGAATGTATCAACTTAATTCAAACAAAGTAATTTCTAACTATTTTTTCATTAAGAATTAGATTTGTTTAATAATTATTGCACCAGGGTAGATTAATCGCAAAGCCTTCTTAAAATTCATTTTGGAAGGATAGTTGCTTTAAATTAATTGCCACTTGCTTTAGCATGTGGGCAATATTCAATAAGGGCTACAGGCTTTAGCCAAATTCATATTAATTTTTTTGGCTAAAGCCCATAAAAACAACCTTCAATTCCCGGGTTGAAACCCGCGACAATTGAAGAAACATTATTTGCTAATAACCTACCTAATCCTAAATATACATTGTCCCTTTTTAGAAAAAAATTACTAAAAAAACATATCCGAACAATAATTATTTCTCTCAATGCGATTGCCCATCACCTCTGTCATTCTCCATCATCTCATCCAAATTATTTACCGGTCTTTCCAACTCATAAGGAATCGGCATTTTACTAAATTGCTGGAAATACAATGTGCAGGCATCTTTCCATAAAATGGCATTCACACATTGCGTTCTCAGTTTGCGCTGAACCTTCATGAATCGGGTGCTGTCAACATACGGCCCGGCTTTGTCCCACACTTTTTGAAATTCACGAACCTGGTTTACGCCTTCTTCATAATGATAACACAAATCAGCCCACAAAGTGCGTCCATTTTTCCCGCCGTCCTGTCGGGCAGGCATCTTATAATCCCAAGGCAAATGATGAAACCATAACAATAAGTTTTCCGGGCAGGTGGTGACGTTATTAAATTCGGAAGCCAATGGCTCATGATACTGGCTTACGGCATCACTGCCTTTGGTGGTTCGGTCAAAACCAATTCCGCTCGCACTCGCCTGGTGATAATAGGGAGGTGTCCACTCGGGCCGTATGCCTTTTGGCGCCCACCAGGGTCCGGGGCCATAATGCCCGTTTGCCGACATGATGTGATGCAGGCCAAGCGGTGTCATAAAATTCACCGCAGCTTCGCGGCTTTCCATCATCATTTTTTTTACGGGCACCAAAAAGTTTTTTGTCCAGTCTTCTGCATAATTTGCTTCACCTGATTTTTGGCAGGAATCGTTGTAATAGGTAAGCTTTATCCATTCATCCGCAATCTGCTCGCTCTTTAAAGTATTGCTCCAAGCCAATCTTCCAAACGCATACCAGTTGGCCTGGTTGAATGGATGACCGTTCCAGTTGGTATCCAACCCCACATTGGATACGCCCGCAATCGCAGTATATTTTTGAGGGTAAATACTGCCGTCTGTGCAACGCGCCACGGTACTGCCCTTGCCTTGTTGATAGGTGTCACTCTTCAAACATTCTTCCCACATGGTCGATAAAAAAACGAGATAGTTTGAATGTCCAAGATATTCCATGGTAACCTGGAATTCAGGCATTACAGAAGTCTTTTTCATCGCTCCAAATAACGGACTAAAGGGTTCTCTTGGTTGAAAATCTATTGGACCATTTTTTACCTGGATGATAACATTGTCCCTGAACTTTCCATCCAGCGGCATGAATTCATCATAAGCTTGTTTGGCGCGGTCTTCATTATTTGATGAATACACAAACGCACGCCACATCACAATACCGCCGTAAGGCTTCAGTGCATCCGCCATCATGTTGGCACCATCAGCGTGTGTACGGCCGTAATTCTGCGGACCTGGTTGTCCTTCGCTGCTTGCTTTCACCAGGAAACCACCGAAGTCAGGTATCAAACTATAAATTTCTTTCACTTTATTTTTCCACCAGGTGATTACATCTGCATCAAGCGGGTCTGCTGTTTTTAATTTACCAAGCGTTGAGGGTGATGCAAAATTTACGGCGAGGTAAACTTTGATGCCGTATGGACGTAACACATTTGCAATGTCTTTTGCACGATTCAGATAATCAGCGCTTAAAATTAATGGTGAAGCATTTACATTGTCAAGCACCGAAGCATTGATACCGATGGATGCGTTGGCACGGGCATATTCTTGCCACAATGTTTTATCCCTTTCGGTAACTGTAAAGGGGTCATCTTTTCGCCAGAAAATAGAGTGGCCTGCATAACCGCGTTCTATGGTTCCGTTCAGATTATCCCAGTGGTCCAAAATGCGTACCTCGTAAGAAGGATTATCTGGTTCATTGTTAATTGCCTCGCCGGTTTGTTGGCGACGCAATAGTTCATACACGCCGTACAAAATACCAGCATCTGTATTTGCCTGCACCGAATTTTTTCCAAGCCGGAAGCCATCGTTTTTTAACGCTTTATCTTTCTTGATGGTGAGTGTTACAGACGCATTGTTTTCACCCATCCATCCATCTTTCAATTCCTGTTTGGCAATAGATAATGTAGGAGAATTTCCTTTGCAAATTACAGTTACTGGTTTTGCTTTCACCGGGCGCAGCCACAGCTCGTGGCCATCCTGGGCTTGGGCAAATAACATGGTGAAAAAGCAAAGAACACTGGCGATAAGTAATTTCATGTTGACAATTTAAATGAAAATTTATTATTGTTTGACTAACTCAATGAAAGCCTCGCCGTTATTGGCCTCACCCCCAACCCCCTCTCCGAGGGAGAGGGGCCGTGAAACTCAACGCAAGCAAGCATTTCATTAAAATTGATAATTTTTAGTCGGACAATAATCTAATAAATTTATTATTTTTTTACACCCACTTTAATCTGTGTAAATGAATGCGGCGGAAAGGTGAACGACAATTTATTCCCATTTACTTTCACATCTTTTGTTACCGGTAAATACTGATTTCTTTTATCATATTCAAAAGGTGCTTTCAGGTCATCACTATTAATAATACTTGCTTCCGCTTTGCCTGAAAAATTAGCATCAATATTTTCAATATCTGTAGTAATTGCTTTATCCTTATCACGGTTTATTACATTTATAAAAACAGTGTTTGTTTCTTTTGAATAAACGGTTGTTACATCAAGATACGGAATACCTCTGAACTGCGCTGTACCAAATGTATCGCAGGCAACATAAGTATCTACGGATGCGCCAAGGCAATTATTTGAAAATGCTTTGAACGTATAAAATACTGGCGATTTAAATGTACCATTTTTAGGGTCGCTTGATAGCAATGAGGTAAGCATGGTAAAGTTGGCCATCTTAACTACATCCGCATGGCGAATGAAAGAATTCAGGCATTGCGCAATCGGTAAGACAGACATAAAACTTCTTGCAAAAGCGCCCCACTCATCTACAGAAAGATAGATTGGGTGTTTAAAATCATTTTTTGCCGTGGCGATTTCAATCTGGTTGGCAACTGTTTTTATTTTACCATCAAAGTCCATAGCGCCATTTCCCATATAATCATAATAATTATCTGGTGAACCACCTTCCCAATAACGGTGAATAGACAAATAACTGATTTTATCGCCGATGCCATTCAATACGGTTTGGTTCCAATGAAGCCAATCTCCGGCATAATAAGATGAACCGGAGCCTACAAATTTGATTGTTGGGTCCACAGCAGTCATGGCTTTGGCAGCTTCTCTTGCAGTCTCTACATAATCTTCTGCATTCTTATGCCCAAGTTCCCATGGCAAACCATCTACTTCATTTCCCAAATCCCAAATCTTCACGCCGTATGGTTGAGGATGACCATTCTTTCCACGTAAATCAGAATAATAAGTACCTCCTTTGTAGTTACAATATTCAACTAAATAGGCGGCATCCAAAATAGTTCCAAGGCCAAGGTTGACACCTACAATATTTTCACTTCCGATGGATTTATTCAGTTTCATCCATTCATCAGTACCAACATGATTGTTGTCGATGCCGCCCCAGGCAAGGTTTATGCGCTTTGGCCGTTGGTCTTTAGGGCCGATGCCATCTTTCCAATCATATCCCATTAAAAAGTTACCACCAGGCCAGCGCATGTTGGTAACCTTTAATTCTTTCATCGCATCGATATAATCTTTTCTGAAGCCATCTGCATCTGCCAAAGGGGATGAAGGGTCGTACAAATTTCCATAGAGTGTATTGAATTCCACTGAATCCGGCAATCCCATTCTTCTTCCGTTAAAATGGATTGGCTCCATAAATACGCCATAGATTTTCGGGTCTATGTTACTGATTTTTCTGTTAATATCAATTTTGATGGTGGCTGTTTGAGCGAACAATGCTAAGGGAAGCATTGACAGCAATGTGAAGAGTAATTTTTTCATGATGATTGTAATTTATTTTTTGGTAATTAATTTTCTTTTGATAAATGATGGTGTTTATTCAAACTTCACCCAATCCACTTCAATATTTGAATTTGTTTTTGATGATATGATAAGATTGTGAATTCCCTTTTTATAGGATGAAAGCGTTGCTTTAATTTCTTTCCAATCAGCTGTTGCAGGAATCTTAATTGTTGCGACCGGAGGATTATTTATATTATCCAAATGAACTTGTAGCGTGCCGCCAGACGCAGCCATCGCTTTTACAACAACAGACTTTAATTTTTTCGTTCCAAAATCCACCGAATTGTATTGAATCCATGCATCTGGCTTATTGAATATAGTTTTCCATCCGTTAAATCTATTGGAAGTATCAATAAAATCAACCATTACCCCGTCACCTGCTTTAGCAGTGTACCGGTCAATTTGTATGTCCGATGTCGCATTCGTTACGCCGATGCCACGCAATGTTGGAATCACTTTTTTGATGGTTCCATCCTCATTAAAAAATAAACTATCCGCCCTTATAGAACGTGCTTTATCAAAGTTTGGAGAAAGGTCATTCGCATGATAAAACAAATACCACTGATTTTTATACTCTGTTATCGATTGATGATTGGTCCAACATCCCGGAGTTTCATCCATTAACACACCGGTAACTCTAAACGGGCCGAGCGGACTATCACCAACGGCGTATTCCAGCCTTTCTGTTTTATCAGCCACATGCGGATATGTCATGTAATATTTTCCTTTGCGTTCAAATAGAAACGGACCTTCTTTCAAACCTTTATCGGTTGGCAAGCCTTGCATTATTTCGGGTTTGCCGTCCAACTCAAGCATGTCGCTTTTCAACTTTACACCATAAATATTTCCCAAAGCATAATATAAATATGCCTGCCCGTCTTTATCAATAAAAACATTGGGGTCAATACCATGGACTCCCTTAATTGGCTCTGCTTCCGGAATAAAAGGGCCTGAAGGTTTGTCTGCTATGGCAACGCCAATGGCAAAACCTCTTCCATAAGAAGTGTCTTTCGGTGCGGTCGGAAAATAGAAATAGTATTTCCCGTTACGTTCGATGCAATCCGGTGCCCACATGCTGTAACCATCAGGCTTCGCCCAGGGAACTGTTGTTTGCGAAACAATAATTCCATCATCTTTCCAGTCCGTTAAATTTTTAGAAGCGAACACGTGATAATCTTCCATGCAGAACCAACCAACCCGACCGTGTCCCGGTGTCGCCAGGATATCATGTGACGGATATACATACACGCTATCTCCAAACACCCTTGCAGACGGGTCCGCAGAATACATGTTCCTGATGAGGGGATTTTGTGCTGATAAATTATTTGTCAGCGCTGCTATAAAAGAGTAGAACAGTAAAAATTTTATGCAATATTTCATAACAAGTCATTTATTTAGATGTTTATAAGCAATTCATTTCCCATCATTCAACCCTAAACCAATCAAAATCTACATAACCACCTTTTTGTTTTGTAGCATAATTGAAGAGGCAAAATTTATTTCCTGTAAATATTTTTAAACTAAATCGCATTATTAAATCTTCCCCAATTGGTTTGAAATTTTTATTGTCGGTGCTGTATTCAAAACTTGCTTTGCCTGTAGCGTTTGATGCAATCGTTCTTAAATAAACAGTTGCTGCGTTGATGATTGCCGAATCAATTACTTTTCCATTATTCACCATCAAAATAGATTTCTTGTTTTTTTGTTGCTTTACTGCAATGTATGCATACGGGTCCTGGAAGACAGCAAGCCCGGCGATGTCACCATCTTTCATTTTGCGAACATCCATTTTTGTTGTTGCGATGGTTGGAATGGTTTGGTCGCGCTTGGCAAATGGCCTTTGAGTAAGCGTATTGCGCGCCATTGTGAAATCGTTTGTAACCGTTGCCGTCATCAATCTTAAATGACCGGGACTTTTTGTAAGCGACCATTTCGTTGCATCGGGATTATGATTCCATCCCCACTGCATACCTAATTTCGTTTCATTAAATTCATCGGAGGTAGGGAAATTTTTGATAGGATATGTTTTGCCTACGTTTGGTTTTTTATGTGTTGTAACAGCTTTGCCATTTACTCCAATCATTGGCCAGCCATCAACCCAGGATACTGGTTGCAAAGACGGAAACCTTCCAAACGGCCCACTATCAACAAACAACATCGTCCACCATTCATCCGTTTGAGTTTGAATTAGTGCACCCTGATGAATTCCATAATTGATTCCTTTGGTGGTGTCGTAGATTAATAATTTTTGTTCGTACGGTCCATAAATATTTTTGGAACGTAATGCTACCTGCATCCCATCTCTGCCACCATAAGTACAATACAAATAATAATACCCGTTGATTTTGTAAACATGTGTGCCTTCAAGTCCTTTACGAATATCTCCGGTGTAAACCAACGAATCCGGGCCAATGGCAACAAGGCTGTCATTCACTTCAGTGATGGATATTTTATTATACCCTTGTGCTACATAAACTTTGCCGTTATCATCAAAAAACAACCCGGGGTCATAAAAACCTTTAGGTAAATGCGTGATGTGCCACGGGCCTTCGGCTTTATTTGCTGTGAGCATGAAACCGCCTTCATTCAGCGTGATGAATAAAAGATAAAATTTGCCGTTATGATATTTTATGCTCGTTGCCCATTGCCCATGCCCGTAACGATTGCAACTATCAAGGTCATAACATTTGCTATAATCAAAACGTGGTACAGCGTTGCTGCAATATTCCCAGTTAACTAAGTCATGCGATTTTAAAACAGTTACACCCGGAAAAATAAACATCGTTGTGTTCACCATGTAATATGTATCACCAACGCGTATCACATCAGGGTCAGGAAAATCGGCAGGAATAACCGGATTGGTGTACGTGCCATTGCCGTTATCGCTGTGTACATTTTGCGCTTTCAAATGATAAGAAAACAACAAGAAGAAGACAATGACAAATTGTGCGAACCTCTTTAGAAAAATTTTATGTTGCATTTTATTTATTTTATAAATATTAGTTTAAAAAGACAAACCGGGCGTTAATTGCTATTCTGTTTTTCGCCATTAAAATCATTCTTTTATTTTAATCGTTTAAAACATAACTGTTATTTCCTTTCCTGAATAAGTTATCATCTTATTAGTCTTTTTGTCCGGATTTCCCCCGCCTCCTTTACTCTCATTAACAATTACCATATTAAATTTCCTTTCAGCAAGCATCCCCGGAAATGAACCGCTTCTGTCGCCGATTGTTAGCGTTTTCTTTTTATCATCCCAATTAAAAGTAATGGTCGAGTAGGCACCTTTCTCATAATTATAATTATCGTTTTCGTCTTCATACAAAACAAACTTTCCATCTGCGCCGGGATAAATGCGTATTTCCAGGTTGTTCCATTTCTTTTCTTCCGCATATTGAACTATAGGGCCGAAAGGCAGGATAGAACCAGCTTTCACATATAAAGGAATAATATCAAAAGGAGTTTCTTTATTTATTTTTTTACCCCCGGAAACTTTTTCACCAGTCCAGAAGTCATACCAATCCGTTCCATCCGGCAAATAAACTTCCTTCCCTTTTACAGTACTGAAGTCTTCCGTTGCTATTGCATTTCTGCCTTCGCCGGTCTTTTTTATATACATTGGTTCTGTTACAGAATTAACGAGCAGCGATTTTCCGAACATATATTCATCGTTAATATCCAGTGCATTTTTATCCTTCGGAAAATCCATTACCAAGGCACGCATCATGCTTGACTGGTTATGCGTAACATCCCACGAAGTGGAATAGATATATGGTAACAACCGGTACCGAAGATTGATGTATTTATCTATGGCATCGAAATCCCTATCGCCCTTCTTGCCAAACTGGTAAATTTCACGTGGTGCATCAGTTCCATGAGAACGCATCATTGGAGTGAATGTGCCAAACTCCAGCCAGCGCACATACAATTCGCGATATTCAGGGTCTTCTAATTTTTTAGGAAAGTGGGTGAGAAAGAATCCACCGATATCACAGTTCCAATAGGGAATAGCAGTAAGTGAAAAATTCAATCCTGCAGAAATCTGGTCTCTCAGTGCCGTCCATGATGACGTTACATCTCCTGACCAGGTATTAGCTCCGTAGCGCTGCTGTCCTGCAAATGCAGAGCGGGTAAGAATAAATATTCTTTGGCTGGAATCCACCGCACGTTGATGTTTGAATAATCCACCTACCGTCATTAAAGGAAAAGCATTCCGTACTTTTCTGAATGAACCCAGGTAAGTTTTTTCGTCAAAGTCAGAAGGTTTAAAGTCAAGATGGTCTGGTTCAGATGAATCCATCCACCAGGCATCAATTCCAAATGACTTAAGCTTCTTCAAATATTTCCAGTAAATATCACGGGCTACAGGATTATAAGCGTCATATACTCTTACACCGGAAGGATAATCGAGGCGGGGTGGCCAAAGTCCGGAACCAGATAGCGGCCACGTCTTAAAACTCATTAATGCGCCTATGCTATCAAGCTCCCTGTATTGTTTTGTTTTGGGTCCAAAAGAATTCCAGATTGATATCGCCAGGTGAGCATTCAGATTATGTATTTCGTTCACCATTCTTTGTGGGTCAGGATAATCATCATTTAAAAAATCCATGGCATTCCAGAGATAGTTATTCCCCCAATACTGCCAGTCCTGGATAATGCCATCGAGCGGAACGCCCAATTCACGGTACTTTTTAACTACACCCACTAACTCTTCCTGGCTTTTGTAACGTTCCTTACTTTGCCAATAGCCATATGTCCACAACGGGAACATAGGAACCTGGCCGGTAAGGCCACGCATACCTGCAATAACGCCATCCGCATTGCCACCATAGATAAAGTAATAATCTATACCATCGCCAACATCTGATTTAAAAGAAGTGCTGTCCGGATTATCCGTAAATACGGTTGGCGAATAATTATCCCAAAATACTCCGTATCCTTTTGCTGATTGAAACAATGGAACATAATCATCTGTATTTCCCTGCACCATATGTAGGGTAACATTCCGCTGACTCATTTTTCCTTGTTGCTGCTGTCCCAAACCATATATAGGTTCGTCTTTATCTAATTGAAAAGATTGGTTAACAGTAAAAGTATTACTACCGGCATCATTAAAAGGAGTAAAATTGGCGCCACCTACTTTTTCATTTAAAAGCGGTCTGCCTGATTTTGTGAAATAGGACAATGTCCCTGATTTAAGGTCCAGGTTTATAACTAAATTTTCGGTTTCCAGTTTAAGCATATCGCCCTTTTTCTTTACACTGAATTTTGTTCTTTGCGGAGATTCAATAACAGAAAGGCTTTGCTTTGAAAAGCTATGGCCAACGGGATATTTTACTATTCTCACAATGGAGGGACCATAGAATTGAATTTCAATATTTGAAGAAGCGAGAGTTGCTGTAATTCCCGTATCGTTTTTTTGATAAGACTGAGCCTTACTTTGATTCATAAAGAAGCTGAGTGCCGCTGATAAAATAACTATAATTTTTTTCATGCAATGTTCATTTTTATTTGCTCATACAATCATGTGGTTATAATTATTTAGCCCAGGCTTTACCTTCCGGCGTTCTTCTCCATTCAAAATAAGCATCTAATACCTTGACAGATTCAGCGCTGGGTACCGACCCAATATGCGGCGTTGGCCCGAGGTACATCACTTCAGGGTTTGCAAGGGTGAAAACAGGCCACTTCGGAACATCTTTGCCGTTTGGATTGCCATATTTTGCAAAATTGGTCCAATAGGTTGCCATAGATTCAGAAAGGGCAAGATCAGTGTTTGTTGTTTGCGGATTGCTAGCATCAAGATGCTGGAAAACATAAGCCACTTCCTCCCCGTGGGGCGAGCCATACCCTGCCTTCGGTGATCCTGGCGGATAGTCTGGATGTTGATCAAAATAATAATAAAAGACTTTCGACTTACCTGTTTTTGCCTGTAGCCTCGCCCAACTCCAGGTCTGCCAGCCAAACGCTGCATCACGGGTCAGATCGCGAGCCGTTTTTGGCACCACATCTTTCCCAACAGGGTAAGCTTTTATTAATTCATCGGCAAATTTGCCATAGCGGATTTTAACTGCGTTTATGTAATCGTCTGGTGTTTTGGGTGGGGAGAAACTGGCGCCCTCATCGGAATTATAACCTACCAAAATCGCCACATCATTGTACTTTCCTGCTTCGTACAGTTTATACTGGTCGCCAGGAATTACATATCCATCAACGATTGGCCAACCTCCCGGCATTCCAAAACCCGAAGGCAATTTATCAGCTGGAGTTTTACGGAGCTCAGCAATAGATGAAAATCCAGCTTTTTGAACAAAATTCTCTCCGTCTGTTTCTGCTTGTTTAAGGGTTTTCATATTTTCACCAGGAAAAGTGGTTGGGCGTGTTGGCCCAAATGAACCACCGCTTTCTGAAATGGCGCCGCTGAATAATCCTTTGGCCAATGGTGAAGCACATAACATGCTCACCGCAATACCTCCCGCCGATTCGCCGAAAATGGTTACCTTTTTTGGGTCGCCACCAAAAGCCGCAATATTTTTTTGTACCCACTTAAGAGCGGCAATCATATCAAGCAATCCATAATTTCCTGAAACGTGATTTGGGTTTTCTGCGCTCAATTCCGGGAGCGCTAAAAATCCCAATTGGCCTACGCGATAAGCAATACTTACCAACACCACACCTTTCTTCGCCAACTTTTCTCCGCTGTAAGTGGGTTCTGAAGTAGCGCCAAAAGCAAATCCTCCTCCATAAATCCAAACCATCACAGGAACTTTTTCTTTGGAAGATTGTGCAGGTGACCAAATATTTAAATACAAACAGTCTTCGCTTTTTCCCGAAGGAGGATTGCCACCCTGCATCGGTGCGGGAGCAAACTTTGTAACCTGTTTAATGCCTTCCCATTTTGCTGCCGGCTGTGGTGCCCGCCAGCGCAGCTCGCCAACTGGTGGCGCCGCAAATGGAATGCCTTTATAAACATTCAGCCCGTTTTCAGAAGTGCCTTGCAATAGCCCATCTTCCACTTTTACCGGCACTGGTTGCCCGTATGTTGCAGCAGCTATCAACATTGCACATAAAAAAGTTATTTTCTTCATAAATGTCATTTTTTTAAACGTTTCTAAAATATTCATTTTTTTACCAACCTAACATAATACACAGGTCCAGCCGAGCTTCCATCCTGTGCTACAAATTTCACACACACATTTGCCTTATCTTTTGTCATTGCATCAGGAATGGCATAGGATATTTCTTTGAATTGTGATTGATTCCATTTGCCGGTATTATCTTCTGTTGCTAATTTTTCATCATCGATGTAAATATCAAATTTGTGACTGCCCCACTCAGCGCCCCAATAACGAACCATTAAACTCAACCCTGTTTCATTATTGGTAGCCATTTTATAACTGAAATAACCACCATTAAAGGCTTCGCGGAACATTTGGTCCTGGTTATTGCCTGTTCTCGATTTATCGTTTTGCATCGCATGGTCCACTTCAGGTTGTTGCTCACCCGGCGTTATAAAATCAACCGTGCGTTTGTCCAGGTCCAGTTTTTCTTTTTCGGATGCGGCAATGGAATCAATATATTTTTGATAACCGTTATTGCTCAGCGCCATCCAATACATCATATAACGTGCATCATAAATTTGGTAAAATGGTTGCAGTTCGATTTTAATTGGATTGATAACCTTAACGTCTTTAACCGTAAAGTGAAGCGGTTCATTTTTTATTGGAACTAAATCGTTAGTGATTGAGGAAATATTATCAGCAACAAAAATTGGCGCTTTATCAACCGGTAATTTTTTTCCACTTGGAATTTGTCCCCAGCGGCTGTCATCTGCAATCAAACCTTTCAAATCTTCTGTTCCTGTTTTTGCGCCAAGCAAAATCGGACCGTGCATGATGGCGATGTATTCAGGCACGTTGGGCAAATGTGAAATGGTGTTATGCATCGGCAAATTAATTTCTACGACATCTCCTTTTTTCCAATTGCGATTGATAGTTACGTAAGAAGAAGGAAGATTGGTAAATAACACTTCCTTGCCATTCACTGTAATTTTTAATTCACCATCTTTCACCCACCAGGGATACCGAATCATTAAGTTGAATAAAGAATTCCCTTGTGAAATAAAAAGCTTTGTTTTTTCTTCGTAAGGAAATTTTGTTTGTTGCGTGAGTTGTATTCCTTTTTCTTTCCAGTTTAATTCAGATGCGATAAAAAGATTTACAAATAATGAATCATGCTGGTGCGTATAAATAAACTCATTGTACTTGCCATGATTTTCCATACCAGTGCCAACGCAACACCACATCGCCTCATTCGGCGCTGAATACACGCGATAACTTCTTGGACGAGCCGGTGTGAAATATACATAGCCGCCGGTTTCAGGATTTTGGGTAGAAAGAATATGATTATAAATCGTGCGCTCATAATAATCCGCATATTTCGCTGAAGGATTTTTTCTAAATAAATCTTCCGTCAGTTTTAGCATGTTATTAGAGTTGCAGCTCTCAGGCCCTTCCACATCATTAATAAAATCCATAGAAGATGCTACGGCTGGAAAAAATTCACGACGACTGTTTCCACCGAATGCCAAAGTCCTGTTAGTAGTAACTGTTTGCCAGAAAAAACTTCCGGCATCAGCATATTTTTTATCGCCGCTTAGCTCGCCTATTCTTGCAAAACCAATCGCCTTCGGCACTTGCGTGTTAGCATGCTTGTTATCCAAATTATCAATCCCTTCCGACATCGGGTCTAATAACATGTGATGCGAAAACCTTTCGGCAGCAACCAAATATTTTTTATTTCCTGATATCGCATACGCATCAGCCAGAACCTCGTTCATGCCGCCTTGCTCTGTATCCAGCATGCTTTGCATCTGTTCGTCAGTCAGCGATGAGGTAATATTTATAGCCCAATCACAAAAATGTAAAAACATGTTTTTTGCTTGTTTACTGCCGGCATATATCCATGCATCTCTTAAGCCAGCATACATTTTATGTACATTATACCACGGAACCCAACCTTCATGAAAGGCTTTAAAATCACCATCTTTTACGGAAGTCCATACTGCCGCACTATTCGGTACACCACCTACATAACCAATGCCCCAGCTTTTATTATTCTTTGCATTGGACTCCTGGCATTTTTGCAATTCAGCAATCATGTACTGCAATCTTTTTTTGCATTCTGCATTTCCGGTAGCGGTATTAATGGCCATTGCTGTTAAGTAATGGCCACCGATATGTCCGTCCAATCCCGCCCAATTTCTATAACTGGAGTCTTTTGGCGTTAAGCCCGCTTCTTTTAAATAAGGCGCTAATAAACGGTCAACATTATAATCTAAAAGTGTTTTAATATTCAAATCGCGGGCACGCTTAAAAGGCCCGTCCAATAATTTTACATCACCTAAATTGAATTCGTTAGGATATAATTTTTCCTGGGCATGGACATTTAACACGCTTGAAACAAACATTAAAATGGCTACTAAATATTTCATTCTTCTTTTTATTATTAAATAAAATTTTCTCTTACAATTTGATATTTAATCAACTTTAATTTTTACCTGCTTCAAATCTTTTACATCAGAACTGCTGCCATACCAAACATTATATTCACCCGGCACAACATCCATTTGATAAGTATTTCCATCATAAAATTCAAAACTATCATACGGTAAATCAATGATTGCTTCTCCTGTTTTCCCCGCGGGTATTTCAATTCTTTTAAATCCTTTTAATGTTTTTAATAAGCCGGTGGTGTCACTTACTTTTCTAACATACACCTGCACTATTTCAGTTCCATTTCTTTTACCGGTATTAGAAACCGGTATGGTAAGCTGGACATCTTCGCCTTTTTTAATTTCTGTTTTGTTCAATTGTGTATTCCCGATGGAGAATGTGGTATAACTAAGGCCGAAACCAAAAGGGAAAAGTGGGTCGGACATATACCGGTAAGTTCTGCCTTTCATTGAATAGTCTTCAAAGCCGGGCAACTGGTCAATATTTTTATAGAATGTAATTGGTAATTTCCCCGACGGATTATAATTCCCAAAAAGCACATCTGCAACAGCTGTTCCGCCTTGCTCACCGGAATACCATGCCTGCAAAATGGCATCGCAGCTTTCTGTTTCAGGAACCATGCCGATAGCGGAGCCGGAGCAGTTGACAAAAATAATTTTCTTACCTGCCGCCTTTAAAGCTTTGAGGCAGTTACGTTGTACATCCGGCAGTTCGATATTAGTACGGTCGCCTCCTTTAAATCCCGGTAGGTGAACAGGCATTTCTTCACCTTCAAGCCTCGGCGAAATACCACCCACAAATATCACTACATCTATACCTTTTAATTTTTCTATAAGACTGTTATATTCCACAGGCACTTCTTTTCCAAAATTAAATCCCAGGCTCGCCGTCCAGTTATCAATCTGTGTGAAACGGACTTCTATTTTATAAACTTTACCCTTTTCAACTTTATAAGAAAATTTGTGAGGCAAAGCTCTCCACATGCGTGAGCGTCCAATGGTATCGCCGTTTACTATCAATTGAAACGCGCCGCAGGCTTCTGTATTAAAAGCAATTTCGCCTGATTCTGCAGGTTTAAAATTTGTCTCGTATGTAGCAGAAAAATTATCAAGATGCACACCGGGCGCAAACTCATGTTGTCCCAAAACAGTAAGCTGCATAGGGCTGGTTATTTGCTGTGTAATAACCGGTTGGCCATCAAAATGCCTGTTGTTCCAATAGGTAGCTTTCAAACCGGTTTTGCCATCAATAGTACATTGCGCAAATGCGTTTTCTGTTACCATAGTATCAACTATATCACACCCACTGTTATAAAATACTTTTTTTCCTGGAATCGTAGAGCGGATGCCATCCAGGATAGTAATGGTAGTTACAGGAGTGCCGTTATAGTTACCCCACATCATCTCTTTGTTATCTGCATTGGGGCCAACTACGGCAACTTTTTTTATTGATTTTGATAATGGTAAAATATTATTCTTATTCTGCAACAGCGTCATCGATTGAAGCGCCATATCCAAAGCAAGTTTTTGATGCGCTGCTGAATTAACAACAGATATAGGAATCTTTGACCAGGACACTAACGAATCGTTATCCATTTCACCCAAATCAAAACGCCCCTCCAATAAACGCATCAAATGAGTGTTCACATTATCTTCAGTTATCAGCCCGCGTTTTACCGCGTCTGGAATTTCTTTATAAGCATAATTATAACCACATTCCACATCAGTGCCTGCCAGCGAAGCTTTGGCGGCGGCATGCGTGGCATCAGAAGATACTTTATGACTGGTATAAAAATCAGAGATGGCGCCGCAATCTGAAACAACCATATATTTAAAACCCCAGTCATTACGAAGAATTGTTTGAAGCAGACGGGTACTTCCACAACAGGGTTCATCATCCAACCGCTGATAGGCACACATCACTTCCCGCACGTCAGCCTTTTGAACCACGGCTTTAAATGCAGGTAAATAAGTTTGCCATAAGTCCTGTGGGCTAACATCGTTTAGATTCAATTGATGGCGACTCCATTCAGGGCCAGAATGCACCGCAAAATGTTTGGCACATGCTAACAGCTTCATGTATTTTGTATTGCTACCAGCACCTTGCAAACCCTTTACCACCGCTATTCCCATGCGGGACGTCAGGTAAGGGTCTTCTCCGTAGGTTTCCTGTCCACGTCCCCAACGCGGGTCTCTAAAAATATTTATGTTTGGCGTCCAGACAGAAAGACTAAGAAAACGCCGGTTTTCCTGGCCCTTCTTCATGGCATCATTATACTTCGCTCTTACCTCATCAGATACGGCATTAAATACTTCATGCAACAAGCTATCGTTGAAAGATGCAGCCATACCTATTGGCTCAGGAAATACAGTTACATCTCCATTATTAGCGAGACCATGCAGTGCTTCGCTCCACCAATTGAAATTTTTGATGCCGAGGCGCGGGATTGCCGGAGATTGGTCGAGCATTAAAGATGCTTTTTCTTCCAACGTTAACCGGCCAATCAAATCTTTCGCCCGCTCTGCAGAAGTCAGATTAGGATTCTGATACGGAAGCTGCGCTTTTACATTGATAGAAATAACAATGAATAACAACAGAAAAAACTTTTTAGTAAGTGGTAGCCATTTCATAATACCTGGATTTTTATTTTATAGATGATATCAGTTTCCGATAATCCAAAGCCAAGTCAGAAGCGACTTTAATACTTTCATTTTTTTTAAACCTTTTTGTTCAACACCATTTAATTGTTTTTACATTCCACTACCCACAAAGGATAAGTAACCAGGCACTTTTAAAAAATGCCAGATACCTTTTGTTGATGTAATTCCAATAAGTTTTTCAACTATTCTTTTACCCTTGACAACTTAGTTTCACCTCTTTCATTTTTGGTGACTATCTGGTCGTCGCTTACCAATTCACCTGTAAAATCCATACTGTTGCCATTGAAACTAATGCTATAAGAAAACTTCTTTCCATCAACTTTTCCATTTTCTAAAGGCACCTCACCATACTGTGATTTGATGGTTCCGGTTAATGTGTCGCCCTGCACTTTAAAATTGTAAGTAAATTCCATTGTGCCGTTCGGCGTTTCGCGGCTGCCTTTCCAGGTGCCATCAATCGCGTTTTGTGCGTTAGTAACCATGAATCCAAAAAGGAGAAAGGCTGTGAGTAGATACTTCATAATTGTTGTTTTTATTTGTGATTAAAATTGTGTGAGTTGTGAATGGTGAATAGCGAATGGTGAATTATTTCACTCACAACTCGCCACTCACTATTATTGCTATTTACTTGTCTTAATTTCAATAATACTTACAGAATACGGGTCAAGTTTTCTTGAAAAAGACTTTTTAATTCCTTTGATTGTTTCCGTTACAGGAATTATTTTTTCCCGGTCCGTGATGGTATTGGTCTCACCTGGTTTATCGCCTTTCACTACTATCAATGCTGCTTCAGGAGCCACTTTCCCGATTCCATCAAGGTTGATTTTTACCTCTTGCTTTTTTGCTGTTGTGTTTACAATTTTTAGATAAAGAGTTCCCGTTGTATCATTCATCGTGGCTGAATAAAATATAGTTGGAACTGATTTAGGTGCTTTGCCTTCGGCACTGTCTCTTCTCGAAAGAGGTGCTTTTTGCATTGGTATGTTTGCAACTGTTGTCGGTACAATTTTATTACCTAAATAATGACTGAATAATTTCTGTACATAATAAGATGGTGAGCCATAACTATTCAGCGCATCATAACCTATCAGGTCAGAATCCCACTGCCACGCTCTTTTGCCCGTAACAGAATCTTTGCTTACGTTTACGAATAAAGGTGCGTAGCACGACATGATAATTAAATCTGAATTGCGTTCCATGCCCGTCATCCATGCGGCATCACCAAGCGCAGCATTCAAATTAGTGGTAGGCGCTCCTTCCCTTGTTGCCCATTCGCCTACAAATATCTTTGGACCATTGCGGTCATATTTATCATATTGCGAAGCATTCTCCCACATGTCCCACGAGTCACGGTAATAATGTTCATCCACCACAGCCGGTTCTTTGCCAGTGACTTTCATGGAAGGATATTGTGTAGCGGGAATGGTAGAAATGCAGGTCAGTTGCGGATATTTTGCTTCAATAGCATTTCGGAATTGATTAAATCTTCCGCTATAACTGTTCGACCTGTCAAACCAATCTTCATTTCCAATTTCTACATAGCTAAGTTTGAATGGTTCAGGATGTCCGTCAGCAGCACGTTTGGCACCCCAGTACGTGCTGGTATCGCCAATAACATATTCTATCTCATCCAATGCATCGTCTACATAAGGCTTTAAAAGCGGCCCCGCATCTATATGGTCGCCATCTAAAGAATAGCCGGCATAAACTGCCAGGAGCGGCTCTGCGCCCATATCCTGGCACCACATCAAAAATTCAAGTAAACCCATTCCATCGGTGGCACGATAACCCCAGGAACCATTATGTCCCGGCCTGTTTGCAATCGGCCCCAACGTTTCTTTCCATGGAAAAGCATCTGTAATTTTTGGGCCTTCTAAAAAATTGCCACCGGGAAAACGAAGAAATTTTGGTTTCATATTTACCAGCATTTGCATCAGGTCAATGCGGAAACCATTTGGTTGATTGTTATAGGTTGGCGGAAATAAAGAAACCAAATTGAAATAATACACACCAACGCGGTCGGTAGAAATTACAAAGCGCGCATCTTTCGTAGGTGTTACATTAGCAGCCGTGGTTAAGTTAACTTCATATTGTTTCCAGTAAATGCTCTTTTCGAGATTGATAGTTCCTGTTGCGTAAATCGTTTTGCCATCATTGCTTTCAATCGAAACTGTTATCGGGCCTGGCGTATTATTTTCAATCACAGCAAGCGGTGGAGCCGTAGGTTTTGGTTCCCAAGGCCAGCGAGGCGGCTCTCTGCGGTCAGTTCCCTTTATATAAAATGAAGCATGATAAGTAGTGGAAGGTTTTACCGGAATACCCCAATAACCTTCATTGGCAATGCCGACTTTTCCGTCAGCCTTTTCTACTGTGAGCCGCAAACAGGCTTGCATGGCTCCGTTTAGCGCATTGCGGCGTTCATCATTTGGCACGTGCTCTTCAGCGCCTATTAATTTTATAGCTGCCTCTGCCGATGGATTATCTTTCACCAGGCTCCATCCTTCGGGCTCTGTTTTACTATCTTTAAAAATCCTGTTGCTTATCAATTCTGCATACAATCCACCATCATAAGAATGATTGATTTCTTCTGTCATTAATCCGTATAACATCGGGCTTACATTGGTATTTGCATTAGCCAGGTTTAAAGTTATCACAGGTGTTTGTGAAAATCCGGGACGAACAATGAAAGCTGCTGCTATCAGCAGCAGTAAACGAAGTTTTATTGATGTTTTCTGTTTTGTCATAAATTTCTTTTTTAATTAATAAACTAAAGTGAGATATCTATTTTTTTATCAATCTTCTGTTTTTAGCTTTAACCCTGAAAGCCCGCCTGGCCAGACGGACAGGGGTGTAATGATTATAGACATAATCGAATAAAAATTAAAACTCCGAAGGAGTGATATCCTCATGTTTTAAGCTGCCACCCCTTCGGGGTTTAACGTCAATTTCATTTTCCATTTTTCTATAATCATATCAGCCCTTCGGGCTTTAAAATCATTTTCACTCAGCTATCTATTTCTTTAATATTGCATTTCTTTTCCGGAAAAAATGCGTTATCCAAATTATTTACTTGTTCATCCAGTCATGGCTTTGCATCCACTCAAACAAAGGCTCCATCCATCCCGGGTGCCTGAATACAAAACCGTGGTTGCCTTTTTCATAAATGTGCATTTCAACAGGCACATTATCATGCCTGAGTTTTTCAAAATAAATGATGCTATTGTCCACATCCACCACTTTATCATCCGCTGCCTGGGTAATGTATGCAGGTGGAGAATTTTTATCAACCTGCAATTCATTTGAATAAAGGTCAATGGTTTCTTTTGAAGGATTTGGTCCCAGCAATTGCCTTCGCGAATCTTTATGCGTTAAACTATCCTGCATGCTGATAACAGGATAAACCAATATTTGAAAATCGGGACGCAGGTTTGTGTTGCTTTTATTTTCTATCAGCGCTTTACTAAAATGCGTTGCTTCGGTGGATGCAACATGACCACCCGCAGAAAAACCCATGATACCAACTTTGTTTGCATCAATACCCCAAACCAATGCGCTGTCACGCACCATCTTAATTGCCTGCTGCGCATCTTGCAAAGGCGCAATGGTTTTGTTTACCTGGAAAGAATCGTTGGGTAAACGATATTTCAGCACAAATGCAGCAACACCTTTTTTGGCAAATTCTTTTGCCGTCATTACTCCTTCGCCGCCATAAACAATTACACTGTAACCCCCGCCGGGACAGATAACCACTGCTGCACCGCTAGCGTTATCTTTTTCCGGCAAATACATTTCCAACGTTGGTGTGATAACCCGGCGCACTAAACCTTCTGAAGGATTTTGCGGAATATCTTTTAGCTCCGTTTTCTTTGCATTCGGAATAGTTCCGGGATAAAGATTTATGATTCGCTGTGCGTGAACAGCGAATGGAAATAGACACATCCCAATAAAATAAATCTTTAGTTTTTTCATAATTTTTTTATTGCATCCAAGGCTTTAATAGGTCGAAAAAAATTCATATCCGGCAATTGAAATGATGATTTTATTTTTTAAAAAGTAAGAGTGCAAATTGTTCTAAATCTCTTCTCCACGTAAGCCATTCATGTGATGTACCCGGCGATTGGTAAAACACATATTTAATACCCTGCTTATCCAACATATTTCTGAAAGCGCCAACAGAGCCGGGAAATGGATTAGGCTCTTTGGTGCCCAATCCAAGAAACAGCACTTTAAATTGCTTGTTGACGGCCGCACCATCGTTAAATTTTCCATCAAGAAATGTAGCAGTATTAATAACATCTGTGCTGGGATAATTTGACGTGCCACTAAAAGCCCCGAGAGAAGAGAACTTATCCAAATTATTCATGATGATGCGCATGGTTTGGTTAGCACCCATTGAAAGTCCTGCAATCGCCCTGTGGTCACGATTGGCAATCGTGCGAAACTTGCCATCAATCATTGGGAGAATTTCATTTATCATCACCTGTTCAAAAATGGACTCGGGACGGGCTTTGCTATCCGCAGCATTATCCTGTGGTTTAAACGCATACCCATTATCCATCACGATAATCATCGGAACAGCCTTGCCTGCAGCAATGAGATTATCAAGAATCAGGTTTGCATGCCCTTGTTGCGACCAACCGGTTTCATCTTCAAAACTTCCGTGCTGCAAGTACAAAACGGGGTAACGGGTTTTAATATCTTTTTGGTAGCCTGGCGGTGTGTAAACAAAACAACGCCGCCATGCATTCGTAAGTTTAGAGAAATAAATATTTTCACTCACCAAACCATGTGGTACCTCTTTTAATGCAAAGAAAGCCTGGTCAGTTGCAGGAATTTCAACGCCACTTCCCCAACGGCCGGCGCCATAGAAATAAAGGCTTCCCGGGTCTGGAAGGGACACACCATCTATATTTAGCTGGTAGTAATGAAAACCTTCATCCTGTGGAAGTGACTCTCCTGTCCACACTCCTTTTTCATCTTTCACCATATCATATTTTTTTCCACCAATATCAAGCTGCACTTTTTGCGCCTCGGGTGCAGCAATGCTGGCACGCACCTGGCCTTCTGCATTCACCTGTGGATATTGCTTTCCCGGCTGATTGGTAGAGGCGGGTTTAAAATTATCGGACTGCGCAAAGGAGAACCCGCTGCTTAAGATGGCCGCCAAAAAAACAATGAAGAACCTCATCAAAATAATCTTTTATAGATGAATAATAAATGGTTGTTAATCCTTAAATAACATTGGCGCAAGTTCATGCAAGCTGCGTCTCCATGTAAGGAATTCGTGTGCCGTATTCTCAGAAACATAGGATACTGCATTATACCCTGCTCCCTTTAATGTAGTCACCGCATTCTTAACAGCCTCGGGCCTTTCCCTGCTTCCGCAACTTATAAAAATGAGTTTAGGTTTTGTTTTACCCTGAAGTTCTTCCGGGGTATAAATGCCGCCGCTCAACAACCCATAATAAGAAAATACATCCGGTTTATTAAGCGTGATGGTATGAGTTTCCATACCACCCATTGAAAGACCTGCCATTGCACGGTGCTCCTTATTTGCGATAGTACGAAAGTGAGTATCAACATAAGGAATCAATTCATCAACCAGCACTGTTTGAAATGGTTCAATTTTAAATTCCTTCATATGGCCCCATTTTAATTCATTGGTCATTCCGTAGGTCATTACAATAATAAATGGTTTTGTTTTGCCTTCGGCAATCAGGTTATCCATGATAAGATTGGCATGTCCCTGGTTGCTCCACGCAGTTTCGTCTTCGCCCCAACCATGTTGCAGGTATAAGACAGGATATTTTTTTGATTTATCTTTTTCATATCCCGGTGGTGTGTACACGAAAGCACGACGCTGGGTGCTGGTGCTTTTTGAAGGAAAAAGAATCTGTTGCACATTGCCATGCGGAACATCTTTAAGCGCATAAAAATCCCGGTCATGAGCCGGTATTTCAATGCCACTTTCCCAACGGGTAGAGCCATAGAAGTTCAATGCACCCGGGTCATTGAATACTCCGCCATCAACAGTAAGATGATAGTAATGAAAGCCTTCATCCATTGGCCCTTCTGTAGTACCGGTAAAGAATCCGTCTGCTCCTTTTGTAAGCAGAGTACCACCTCTGCCGCCTAAACCCAGGCTCACACGAACGCTATCAGCTTGTGGTGCGTTAATTTTAAATCGGGCATAACCTTGTGAATTTACCTGCGGATATTCTTGTCCGGGTTGATTGAGCGTTGAAGGTTTGAAATCGTCGGAAACAGTAGTTTGAGCCAAACAGATTTGGCCTACCAGCAAGGCTACTGAAAAAATAAATGCCTGTTTTAATTTCATGATATAGTTTTTAAAATGATGGTTTAATTAATGAATATTTAGAATTTTAAAATGTTACTTTCTTTATTTTTTTACCTGAACAGCAAAGGCGCAAAATGCAACAAATCATTTCTCCACACCGGCCATGAATGACCGCCAGGATATTCGTAGTAAGTGTGTTTGATTTTCAGCTCATCTAATTTGCCCAGCATGATTTGCCCGTTCTTATAAGCGATATCTTCCGGCCCACCTTCAGAAAACCAAAATGCTTTCAGGTTGCTATTTATCTTATCAGCGTTCTCTTTCATAAAAGCATATTGTGCATCTGCAGTTTTATTCATCATCGGGATGATCCATCCTGAACTAAATACACCGAGATAAGAAAACATATCTGTGTTATTAATGCCGGTGTAAAGTGTATGAATACCACCGAGAGAAAGGCCGGCAAGTGCCCTGCTGTTGGCATCCGTTTTTGCACGATAATTTTTTTCAACAAATGGAATGACGGCTTGCTTCATTTCTTTCTCAAATAGCTTCATTCCATTCTCAATGGCATCGGCGTTAAATCCACCGGAGTTAATGTTTGCATCAGGCATTACAATCAACATTGGTGTGGCTTTGCCTCCGGCAATAAGATTATCTAATATTAAATTTGCTTTGCCTTGCCTGGCCCAACCCGTTTCATCTTCACCGCCTCCATGCAAAATGTATAAAACAGGATATTTTTTATCGGTATTTTCATCGTAGCCCGGTGGCGTATAGATATACATTTGCCTCCATGAATTGGTAACAGTAGAATAATAATTCTTGATGCGGATGTCTCCGTGGGGAACATTGGCAAGTGCATAGTAACGGTCACCCATAAACGGTATTTCAATTCCGCTTGCCATTCTGCCCATACCATAAAAAGCTTCACTGGCAGGGTCTGCCACAGCCACACCATCTATCAGCAAAGAATAATAATGAAATCCTTCGCTGATAGAATCCGTGGTGGTTTCCCACACACCTTGATTGTTTTTAACAAGGTCATATTTTTTGCCAAGGTCAATTTGTATTTTTTTAGCATCAGGGGCTTTTATATGAAATATTACACGATGGTCAGCCAGTATTTGTGGATATTCTGCGCCACGCACATTCGTGGAGGCCGGCGCACCAACAACCGGATATTTTGAAAAGGTAGAAGTATCCACCGGTTTAAAAATTAATTGAGAAAACATGTACAACCCGTTTTTCCAAACTTTGAATTCATGCACTCCCGGCTCGATATAGTAAATATGAGGCACGTCATTTTTGACCAGGTAATCGTGGGTTCTTTGGCTAAAGCCAATTAAGCCATCGCTGGCACCGCACGAAATCCACAACAGCTTTAATTCCTTTCTTGCTTTTGGAGGGTCAGGCACCAGTTCTTCAGGAGTTTTGGTATTAGGTGCCGCAGAGAAGGCGCCAATCCAGGCAAATTTGTCGAGATTGCCTAATCCAAAATTCAGTGATTGGCCTGCGCCCATTGATAATCCTGCAATCGCACGATGGCCTCTGTCAGTATAAACCGGGTAATGCTTTTGTACATAGGGAATCAGGTCATTCAATAAATCTTGTTCAAACGTTGCAAACGCTTTTACCTTATCCGGCGCAAATATATTTCCTGTTGCACTGTCGTCTTTCATGGCCCTTCCATTGGGCATTATTACAATCATCGGTTCCACCTTGCCTTCTGCATAAAGGTTGTCCAGGATTATTTGAGGATTGCCGCCATGCAGCCATTCTTTGTCATCACCTCCAATGCCATGCAGCAAATACAGCACAGGATATTTTTTTCCGCCACTGCGGACAGGCTTTTTTGAATAACCCGGTGGTGTATAAATTAATGACTGCCTTGTAGTGCCAACCGTTTTAGATTTGTAATTGAAGGAATCAATTTTTCCATGCGGAATATTCGTTTGGACCTGGTCAAACCCCGGGGGCATCTGCTTAATAATATCCTGCGAAAAAATTGCGGAATAAGACAGTAAAGCAACAAATAGTGCTAAAAGGTATTTCATGTTGTTTGATTATTTTTGATGTGTTTAGATTTGAGTTAATTTTTTGAAGGTTTGATGAGTTGATATTGTCCGCTTAAATGCATCAGGCTGAACAGATACAATAAGCCATCATAATAAGGGTCGAAATAACCATCACTATACGGTTCCAGTTTTTCATTCCAAAGTGCATGCACAAAATCAAAATTATCCTTACGTATCATTTCAGTTGTAGCAACTGTTGCAACCAAACCTATTGAATGCCTTAACTTTTTGTAACCTCCTGCCGGTAAAATAAATTCAGGGGGCGTACCATCTAAATTAAACTGGTCATCAAAAGTGTCGATGCCTTTTGATTTGAAAAAAGTTTGAATCCGCTTTGCATAATCCTGTTGCCATGTTTTATCTTTTCGAAACCAGTTATAATCCATCGCAATATTCATCGGTACCCGCCATGAATCGTAACGGAATGCGGGTTTCATCCATCGCCCTACCGGATTGCCATCAAAATCGGTATTGT
>JGI20206J14855_1000125_pt1 | contig 29095 bp, 28 predicted proteins | sample NGESurdeep092012_6_FD_14855 | JGI IMG/M metagenome (IMG submission 14855) | reverse complement strand
AGATAGACTGGGCCCATTTAAACCAATGCGATGGGGTATTATAATGATGTTGGCAGGATACCTTATTTTATTTGACGGTAAATCAGGAATCGGCTTAGTGATTGCCGGAATTATTTTGATTGATATGGGTTTACAATGCACTCATATTCCTAATCTTTCCAGGAATTATTCATTAATACCTGAAGCGCATACGAGACTCAATACTATTTATATGACTTTCTTTTTCATAGGCGGAACCCTGGGCTCTTCCATTGGAAGTATTGCCTGGAACATGGGTGGATGGAAAGCTGTTTGTTTTGTAGGTATTGTACTGGTTATTTTAGGTTCGCTGCCAATATATTTTAAAAAGCGTCAGAAAAAATTAAGTATTTAATTTTCTAAATGTATTATTATTGTATTCAATAATTAATTTTAATGGAGAATAATTTATACGATTTCGAAACCGAACCGGAAAAAAGACCCTCTTTCTTAACGTGGCTTTGCATCCTCACATTTATTGGCAGCGGATGGGCAATTTGCAGTAGTGTATGGTCTTATAATACAGCAAAGAAAACAGCTGCCTTATTTACGCAAGTGACTAAAGAAAGAATGGATTCAATTCAAAAGAATGATTCAACTGAAGTTAAGATCCGTGAAAAGCATTCTTTTTTTGAGGGTAAAATAAGAGCGTCTTTTTCAAAAATGGCTCAAGAGGATAACATAAAAAAGGGAGATATCGGCAAACTTATTTCAGCATTGCTGACATTGTTTGGGGCAATATTGATGTGGAACCTCAACCGAAAAGGTTTTTACCTTTATATTGCAGGAGTCGTATTCGGAATTTTGGTTCCATTTTATTTATTTGGAAATGATTTGATAGCAGTGGGCGCTTCTTCCTTTGCCAGCTTTTTCGGCTTAATTTTCATTGCTTTATATGCACTGAATCTCAAGTCTATGAGAGGCGGAACAGTAAAAAACATGCAATAAATTGATTATGCCGAATATTTTTTAAAAAAATTGGCCAATTCGCCGGTTAAATAATGAAAATTTAATACTACATTTGCACCCAATTATTAAAATTATTTCAAAAAAATGTCTTATTTAACAGCGGAAAACAAAGCAAAGTACTTTTCAGATTTTGGAGGAAAAGCAACAAACACGGGGTCTATTGAAGCTCAGGTAGCGATTCTTACCGAAAAGATCAATCATATCTCTGATCATTTGAATACTCATAAAAAAGACTTCAACACACAACGCGGATTGATGCAAATGGTAGGTAAAAGGAAGAGTTTATTGGCTTATTTAAGTAAACATAATTTAACAGGTTATCGTGAATTGATTGAAAAGTTAGGACTCCGTAAATAATCTTATTACAAAATGATATTGTTAGCTATTCCCAACTGAATAATACGGTTGGGAATACTTTTTTATACGTTAATTAAAAAAAATGATGAATACTCCAAACCCGATAAATGTAACATTTGATATTGGTGAAAGCCGGATGGTTACAATAGAAACAGGTAAACTGGCACGCCAGGCCGATGGGGCGGTTACAGTGCGTTTAGGAAATTGCATAATATTGGCAACAGTAGTTGCAAACAGGGAACCAAAGGAAGGTCAATCTTTCTTTCCTCTTACGGTAGATTACCAGGAAAAATTTGCTTCAGCAGGAAGAATTCCGGGTTCTTTTTTTAAAAGAGAAGCCCGTTTGAACGATTATGAAATATTAACCTCCAGGTTGATTGATCGTGCGCTCAGGCCGTTATTCCCTGATGATTATTTATGCGACGTGCAGGTATTAGTTACTCTTGTTTCCAGCGATCCTGAAATAATGCCCGATGCAATGGCATGCCTTGCTGCTTCTGCGGCATTAGCGGTTTCTGATATTCCCATACAGGAAATAATTTCTGAAGTGAGAGTAGGAAAAGTAAATGGTGAGTTCGTTGTTAATCCCACCCGCAGCCAGTTGGAAGAAGCTGAATTAGAATTTTTAATCGCTGCTACTGCCAAAAATATTATGATGGTAGAAGGCGAGGCCAAAGAATGCCAGGAAGAAGACCTGGTAAAAGCCATAGAAATAGCACATGAAGCCATAAAGATTCAGGTGAAAGCCCAGGAAGCCTTGAGGGATAAAGTGGGTGTAAAAGCAAAACGCGTATACACCAAACCGTATCGCAATGAAGCACTAAATGAGAAAATAACTGCTTTTGCAAAAGACAAAATGCTTGCTATTGCCTCTAATGCTTCAGCAAAACATGAAAGGCAGGATGCTTTCGATCAACTTGAAAAAGAAATTCAAGTTGATCTTGGTGAAGAATTACCTGACGAAGACAAAAAATTAATAAAATATTATTTCGGAGAATTGCAATATAATGTAGTTCGTGATATGATGCTCGCAACCCGTAAACGCCTTGACGGACGGGGCCTTGAAGAGATCAGACCACTTACTATGGAGGTAAATAATCTTCCTTCTCCACATGGCTCAGCGTTGTTTACCCGTGGTGAAACCCAATCATTAACTACAGTTACTCTTGGTACTCCTCTCGATGAATTATTAGTAGAGAGCGCTGCTACCAGCGATTATTCAAAATTTATTTTGCATTATAATTTCCCTCCTTTCTCAACAGGCGAGGTAAAAATGATGCGTGGTGTGGGCCGCCGTGAAGTAGGACATGGAAACCTTGCAATGCGTTCACTAAAACAAATATTGCCGGGCAATGATTATCCTTACACCGTGCGTGTAGTAAGTGATATTTTAGAAAGTAATGGTTCTTCGTCTATGGCTACAGTTTGTGCCGGTTCTCTTGCATTAATGGATGCCGGTGTTCCTTTCAAAAAACATGTGAGCGGAATAGCAATGGGATTAATTTCTAAAAAAGGAAAGTTTGCAATACTATCAGATATTCTTGGTGATGAAGATCATTTGGGTGATATGGATTTTAAAGTTACAGGTACAAGAGATGGAATTTGTGGAGTGCAGATGGATATAAAAGTAGATGGATTAAGCATGGATGTAATGAGGCAGGCATTGGACCAGGCAAAGAAAGGCAGGATGCATATTTTGGAAGCGATGTATAAATGTATTCCAGAGCATAATGCAGACGTGAAACCACAAGCGCCGCGTATGGTAAAATTGATTATAGATTCAGAATTTATAGGAGCTGTGATAGGGCCGGGTGGCAAAATTATCCAGGAAATACAAAAAACTACCGGAGCTACTATTAATATTACTGAAGTAGGAAAAACTGGTGAAGTAAGTATTTTCTCAGCTAATAAAGAAAGTTTGGATCAGGCAGTAGCATGGGTAAACAGCATTGTGGCTGTACCCGAAGTAGGAGATGTGTTTGAAGGAACTGTAAAAGGAATTAAAGAATTTGGAGCGTTTGTAGAATTCCTGCCTGGCAAACAGGGGTTACTTCATATTTCAGAAATAATGTGGAAACGCCTTGAGAATATGGATAATGTTTTCCAGGAAGGTGATAAAGTAAAGGTGAAAATTGTAGGAGTAGATCCTAAAACAGGAAAATTTAAATTAAGCCGGAAAGCTTTGCTTCCAAAACCTGAACAGAGCCAGGCTCCTCAACACCGCTCGAACGAACATTAAATTTTATTTACAATAAATAATATCAAAGCTTGTAGAAATTACAGGCTTTTTTTATGGAAAAATATTTTAAAATAAGCATTAAAACTCCTTCTGCTGAAGTGGCAGAAATAATGATTGCTGAACTTTCTGAAATAAAATTCTATGCTTTTGAGCAAAAGGAATTTTTTTTACTTGCTTATATTAATGCGGCAGATTTTGATGAAAAAAAGTTAGAAGAACTTTTAGGTGAAGAGGTTTTTTTTACAAAAGAAATAATTGAAAAAGAAAATTGGAATCAAAAATGGGAAAGTAGCATAAAGCCAGTGATAGTTCATGATTTTGCAGCTATTCGCCCTTCATTTCATGAGCCAATTAAAAATGTAAAACACGATTTGATCATTACACCCAAAATGAGCTTTGGTACTGGCCATCATGCTACTACTTTTTTGATGATAGAGATGATGGAAGAAATTGATTTCAGAAATAAAACTGTGATTGATTTTGGTACAGGAACCGGAGTGCTGGCTATACTTGCCGAAAAATGTGGGGCTGAAAAAATTACTGCAATTGACTATGATGAATGGAGTATTAATAATGTGCATGAAAATATATTCGCAAATGATTGTAAAAATATATTTATTGAAAAGCGAAGTGATCTTTCAGATTTGAAACCAGTAGATATTATTCTTGCTAATATAAACCTGGACGTATTGGCTAAGGCTGCATCATCTATATCGATTTTATTAAAAACCGGATCTTTTTTACTTGCTTCTGGCTTTTTATTGGAAGATGAGAAAGAATTGCAAAATATATTCGAACTAAAAAGCGTTCTAAAAAAAGAATCGCATCAAAAAGATGGCTGGATGGCTATTTTATTTCAAAAAATGGAAATATAAAATTTGCCAATTTTAACGTAGCAAGGGATGAATTATATGTTATATTTGCTTCTCCCAAAAGTGTGATGGCGAACTCATAAATATGAAAGAATTAATATTAATTATACTTGCTTATTTTATTGGATCAATCCCCACTGCTATCATAGTAAGTAAAGCCTTTTTCAATATTGATATTCGTGAATACGGTAGTGGTAACATGGGTGCTACCAATACTTTCAGAGTCCTTGGACCCAAGTTTGGAACTATCGTAATGATAGGGGATATGCTCAAAGGAATCCTTGCTGTAGCGCTTTATAATTTACTTCCATATTATCTTACAAATGAGCTGGATCGTACCAACCTGATGATTGGATTGGGACTTGCAGCGGTACTTGGCCATATTTATCCAATATGGGCGGGATTTAGAGGAGGAAAAGGGGTGGCTACCTTATTCGGTATGGTTTTAGCCATTCAACCGATAATCGCTATCAATTGTGTTGGTGTCTTTTTATTGGTTCTTTATCTAACACGCTATGTTTCATTAAGCTCCATATTAGCTGGCGTTGCACTTCCGATTTGCGTATTATGGATATATAATGAACAGGAAGTTTTTTACCGGGTATTTGCTGTGGCAGTAGCCTGTCTGATTGTACTCACACATCAAAAAAATATCAGCAGATTATTAAAAGGAAACGAAGGGCGTGTGCCGATCCTGAAACACAGGGATCGCAGAAAATCACGTCGTAAAGATTGATCAGTTTATTTTACTTCAGATTTATTATTCTTTTTATTTTTTCCATTTTTTATGGGTCGAAAGGTTTTTTTTCGTAATTTTGCCACTGTCTAAGTTGCATATCTGCAATTTTCCGGCTTATTCCATTTCAGAATAAAGTTATGCAGGTGTTTATAGGCTATTTTTAATCTTAAAATATTGCTCCACTTATGTCTCAAACATTGTTTGAAAAATTGCAATTAGAGGATGAAAAAAATCTTTTGATTCAAGGTCTACCCTCTACTATCGAAAAACAATTCTCAAAGCTTTCATTTTCAAAAAATGTAACGCAGCTATTAAAAATTCGTAAAGTTGATTTTGCACTTGTATTCGCATTGAATTCGCACCAACTTCAAAAGATTTTTGCCGAGCTTTGTCCTGCGCTACATTCTGAAACGAAATTGTGGATCGCTTTTCCTAAGCAAACTTCAAAGATTGTGAGCGATCTTAACCGAAATGGTTCCTGGGATTTTCTGACTGAAATGGGATATGAAACCTCTGATAAAGTAGTACTTGATTATGTTTGGAGTGCTCAGAGATTTACTAAAGCTGAAATATGTGAAGGAATCAAATCCAAATCTTCTTCATCAAAAGTAGTAAGGATGAAATCTGAAAGCAGGAAACTAGCTGCTGCTGAAGGTTTTTAATTCTTCTTTCTTCAATAAATCCAGTAAATAATAAAACCCGTCTGGCTAAGTCATTTGGACAGTAAATAACACAGATTTCCATTTTTAAAATTGTCAAAAAATGGAGGTATTATTTCATAATTACCATACCAATTTCTTTTGTCAATTGTATTTCGATATTTTTTAAGTGACTATGCGTTTGGATCAATAACATTTGCCTTTCCTCCGAATTTGCTTTTCCAAATTCTTCTTCATTGAGTACAATTAGTTTTTTTATTTTTTTTAGCTCAAGATACCGAAGAGTAGAAGCTATATCAGTTTTATAATTATCTTCTCTGTTAGGAACCGGCATTTCATATTTTGTAGCCCATCCTTCACTTACCTCATAAGGAAATTCAATAAGGTTTACTACAGTATTACTCATTTGTAAATCTTCAGTATATAAAAAACTTTTGGCATTGGGCTCCAGGTTTTCTTCATACCAGGTTTTATAAGTATTGATAATTTTTTTCAGCATAGTATCTTCCATCGTATCATCCTCAATAAAATCATATAAAAGATAATCAGCTACTGTTTTCCCGGGTTCCCATTCTTTAAGACCAAATTCAAGAAGGCATCTTACCAAAGATCTTTCATGATAAATTTCGCTTTGAAAAAGACCAACAGATTCTTCTTCTTCATTTGAAATTTCGCGGAACTGATCTCCCTCTTCCTGGAAAACTTTTTCCTGCTGAAAAACCTTTTTTTCGTCCTTATTTAATTTTTCTCTTAAAAATTTGTTGACAAGATTATGCATTCCCTCCTCATTTATTTTTAAAATTTCAGCCGTTTTCCTGATGTAATCCTCTTGTTTGGTAAAGTCTTCGGCTTTATTAATTTTTGAAATGGATTCTGCGATCTTGTTTACGACTTGTGCTTTTTTATTAGTATCATCGCCTACTTCTGATAAAGAATATTCAAGTTGAAAGAGAATAAAATCCTTTTTATTGTCTTTTATAAATTTTGAGAATGAAGCTGCACCATATTTATTTACATAGCTATCAGGATCTTCCTGGTCGGGCAGCAAAGCTAACTTTACATTCAATCCTTCTTCCAGCGCAAGATCAAGACCTCGCAAAGCGGCTTTAACGCCTGCTGCGTCACCGTCATACAAAATGGTAAGATTAGAAGTGTATTTTTTTATAAGTCTTAATTGATCAGGAGTGAGTGAGGTGCCGCCGCTCGCTACTACATTTTCTATTCCTGCCTGGTGCAGAGAAATTACATCGGTATATCCTTCCACTAACAAGCATTCATCGTTTTTATCAATTTCTTGTCGCGCAAACCAGGAACCATATAATATTTTACTTTTTATATAAATCTCATTCTCCGGCGTATTGATGTATTTGGGTGCTTTGTCATTTTTTCTTATCAGCCTTGCACCAAAGCCCGTGACTTTTCCTGATTGATTGTGAATGGGGAAAATGATCCTGCCACGATAATTATCCTGTAATCCATTTTCTCTCTGAACCACCAGGCCTGATTTTTGTAAAAGATCTTTATTGAATTGTTTTTCCAAAGCGGCTTTTGTAAAATGATCACGCGCTTCAGGATTGTAACCTAATTCAAATTTGGTAATGGTTTCTTCCCTGAATCCTCTTTCTTTCAGATAGCTCATTCCTATATTGATTCCTTCTTCGGAATTAGATAAAGTATCACTAAAAAATTGTTGGGCAAATTTGTTAATAATATAAAGGCTGTCGGATACTTGCTGAAGTTGTTTAAATTCAGGACTGGTTTCCTTTTCCTCAATTTGTATGTTGTATTTGGCTGCAAGCCATTTCAGCGCTTCAACATAACTATATTTTTCGTGCTCCATCAAAAAAGTGATGGTATTGCCGCTGCGGCCACATCCAAAACATTTATAGATCTCCTTAGAAGGCGAGACGGTAAAAGAAGGAGATTTTTCGTTGTGAAAAGGACACAGGCCGATATAATTAGTACCTCTTTTTTTAAGTTTTACAAATGAATTGATGATCTCAATAATATCAATCCTGCTTACAATTTGCTGTATGGTTTCCTGCGGTATCATTTTCTCCTTTCTCCTTTTTTACGCGAATGGCACACAAAAATGAACATCCGTTTTTGCAAAAATAAACTTCTGTTTCACAAAGTACAATGTAATGATATCATTGCAGCAATAACAAGCAATATTGAAGTGATAATCATTGTTTTTACAAATTTTTTAATAGAAATTACACTCATTTTTTTAAAGGGTTTTTGTTTACACGAAGTAAATTAAATAAAAGGACTTTTTTAAAATATAAATATCCGTATTTTTTCTGATCTATGAATCAATAAGAGAAAGTCATCATTTTTTATTTTGTTACCTAAATAATCAACAGTTTTCTCTTTAGTATCTTTGTACAAATAACTCCGGTGGAGTAATAATAAATTTTATTATGGATAAAAAAGAAGTATATATCATGTCGGCAGTTCGTACTCCGATAGGTAGTTTTGGTGGAAGTTTAAAGGATATTCCGGCAACAAAATTGGGAGCTGCCTCAATAAAAGCTGCTGTTGAAAGGTCGGGAATAAACCCAGGAGACGTTCAGGAAGTGTATATGGGATGCGTATTACAAGCGAATCTTGGACAGGCCCCTGCACGTCAGGCAGCTATATTTGCCGGTCTTTCTGAAAATGTTTGTTGTACTACAATTAATAAAGTTTGCGCAAGCGGAATGAAAGCAATTATGAACGGCGCCCAAAGTATTTTATTGGGAGATGCTGACATTGTGGTCGCAGGTGGGATGGAAAATATGAGTAGCGCACCGTTTTACGCACCCGCAGTTCGCTGGGGAAATAAATATGGAAATACCAATCTTATTGATGGTATGGCAAAAGATGGCCTGACAGATGTTTATAAAGATTATGCCATGGGAAATGCTGCCGAATTATGCGCCAGGGAATGCAAAATATCCCGTGAGCAACAGGATGAATTTGCTATTGAAAGTTATAAACGCAGTCAGGCAGCAGTTAATGAAGGAAAATTTAAAGATGAAATAGTTGGCGTAGAAAATCCTCAAAGAAAAGGCGATCCTGTGACTGTGTTGAAAGATGAAGAACCTTTTAATGTAAAGTTTGATAAAATTCCGGATTTGAAATCACCTTTTGAAAAGGGGGGAAGTGTTACCGCTGCAAATGCAAGTACCATCAATGACGGCGCGGCAGCATTGGTGTTGATGAGTAAAGAAAAAGCCGATAGCCTGGGTTTAAAGCCTATTGCAAAGATTTTAAGTTATGCTGATGCTGAACAGGCTCCTGAATGGTTCACAACTACTCCATCTCTTGCAGTACCAAAGGCAATAAAAAAAGCAGGATTGCAAATAAGTGATATTGATTTTTTTGAATTGAATGAAGCCTTCAGCGTAGTAGGAATTGTAAATACACAAAACATGAAATTGGATGCTGCCAAAGTGAACGTAAATGGCGGGGCAGTTGCTCTCGGGCATCCTTTAGGTTGCAGTGGAGCACGTATTATTGTTACATTGATAAATGTTTTAAAACAAAATAACGGAAAACTGGGTGCAGCCGGAATATGTAACGGTGGTGGTGGTGCAAGTGCGATGGTTATTGAAATTTAGCCTCATTGGTCAATTTAGATGAAAAAGGTATTCTATAATGGAAATACTCCTTAATTGTTTCTTTACTGAAAGTAAGAATGAGATAAAACAGGAAGCTGCTATAATTGCGGAAAGGTGGGTTCGTTTATTGAAATTATCACATCTTCCAATGAGTTCATCGGAAGATTAGCAAATCAGCATATTAAACAAATTTTTCTCTCCACGCCAGCATTCCTCCCGTTAAATTCTTAACATTAATAAATCCTATTTGCTCTAAAAACAAAGCAGCATTACCGCTCCTGTTTCCACTACGGCAATAGCATATTACTTCTTCATTTTTTAAATCATCTATATCATCCGTTTGCATACTTTGTATTTTGCCTAATGGTAATAAAATGCCGCCGATATTGAATTCAGCATTTTCTTCAGGTTGGCGAACATCTACAAGATGTAATGTTTCTCCGGCATCCAATCTTTGTTTTATTTCTTCAGGTGTAATATTCGTCATCTTGTAATTATTTATTTATTTAATTGTAAACTATCATTTTGCAAACTGTCTGTTACCGGGCGGTTTACCTGGATCCATATATCCATTGTTTGCCCTGGTTGAATATATGCTGCTGAATTATCATAATCCAGTGCGCTCGGATTTTGCCTGAAAATAAATGCGTTCGCAGTATCTGTGATACTTCCGGATGTGAGAATAGCTGCCAGTAGAATCCCTTTATCTTTCAGAATGGCTCTCGCATCTGACACAGTAAGCCCTGTTAAATCAGGGACTGGAATTTTTTGAGCTTCCAGGCCTCCTCCAATGATAAGGTCAATAGATGATCCCCATTTTATTTTGGTACCTGCAGCAATTTTTGATCCTTTATACTGTTGTTCCAAAATAGAACCTTTCATAAAACTTGGGTGGTAAGTTGTATCTCCTAATTTCAAATGATTTTTATTAAGTTTATCTAAAGCAAATCTAAAACTTAATCCATCTAATTTAGGCATATCCACCATAGGCAATGTGGCAGGATTTACATTCAAAAAAACAGTACGGTTTACTTTAACCTGAGCACCGGCGTCAGGTAATTGTTTTTTTACGGTATTCAATGCAATACTATCATTGTACAGTGAATCTGTTATGATTACATCAAATCCTTGTTTTTCCAAAAGATCAACTGCTGAATCCACATTTTTACCTGTAACTGAAGGCACTTTCAAATACTGCCCGTGATGAGTGATCCAGCCAAGTGACTGAAAAAATATAAATCCCATCAGCAAAACCAGGCCTATTGCGACGAGGAGATTTACTATAAAACTTTGTTTTGTGATAAATTTAAACACTTTGAATAGATGAGTGAAAAAATAGGGTGGTGCAATTTAATAAAATTATTCTGGCAAACATTCTTCAATAAGAGCAGTATAAAAATCCATAAGGCTCCAGCCCATGGCCTTCACTTGCTGAGGAACCAAACTTGCCTCAGTTTGCCCGGGTACTGTGTTTATTTCCAACATATAAGGCTGGCCTTCTTCCTCATTGTAAATAAAATCAATGCGCACAATTCCACGGCAATTAAAAATTTGATAAATTTTAATAGCTTCCTCTTTTATTTGTTGAGTTATGCTGTCATCCACTTCTGCCGGCGTTATCTCCTGGCTTGCCCCGAAGTATTTTGCTTCGTAATCAAAAAATTCTTTTTTTGTGATCACTTCTGTTATTGGCAAAGCAATTATTTTCTCTTTCGATTTGAAAACACCTATAGTAAGTTCCCTGCCTTTTATATATTCTTCCACCAGCACCTGTTCATCTTCTTTAAAAGCTTTCTCTATGGCTGAGCCTAATTCTTCTGAAGGCGAATTTACTTTACTCATTCCTATGCTCGATCCGCCATTGTTTGGTTTTACAAATACCGGGAAATTCAGACCTTTTACCAGTTCGTCAGGGCTTTCATATTTGTTTTTGAATAACAAAATTGAATTAGCCACTTTTATTCCCGAAAAGGAAGCGACAGCTACCGTATATCTTTTATTAAAAGTAAGTGCTGAAATAGCGCAATCGCACGAAGTATAAGGAATACGCAACATGTCAAAATACCCCTGTAGTTTACCATCTTCTCCGGGAGTTCCATGTATTCCGATTAACACAGCATCGAAATGTATTTTCTTATTATTGATGAAAAGTGAAAAATCGTTTTTGTCAATTTCAATTTTTGTTCCCTCCTCTGATTGATGAAACCAACCTTTGGGTGTAATGTCTATTTTATAGGATTCAAATTTTTTGGGGTCAATATTTTTTTCAATTGTTTTAGCCGATTGATAAGAAATTTCTGCTTCACCGGAATACCCTCCCGTCACAAAAGCAATTTTTGGATTCATATTTTAAAGGATTATTTAATTGTAAAGTAAATTTATTTTTTAGAATATCGCAAAACAGGAATTGTTTTTATTTTCTTTCTACTATAATAAATTCCTACGGAAGTCTTCCTGGTTTTAAATCTTGTAACTAAAAAGAAATCGTGGTTAATTCTTTGTTTACTGCATTGGCAAATTTTCATATTATCATTCCCCGGGATTATTGCTATTGAGTACAAATTTCCACTCACCGTCATTTTCTTTTTTCCAGATGTTTACATAAGTGCCCGTTAAAGTTGTATCTTTTAATTTTAGCTCATAGGTTCCGTAAGTGTAACCGAGGTCTCCTGAATTTGCAATTTCTGCATGAGCAGGTTTCCATGAAAGAGTATAGGCCGTATCGCTTAACATACTAAGATAATCTATTGCATCAGCGCCCACAATAGGAAGACGACCCGGCCTCAATAAGATTCCTTCATTGTCTATATACTGAAGAAAAGCTTTTTTCATGCCTACCTGGCGGCACATATCAGAGAATGCCCTGTCTGCATTGATTATATCATTAGTTGTAGTGGTATTAGTAGTTTTATTTTGCCAATTGCATGAAATAAATGCAGATGTAATTATGAAAGACATGATTACAAACGCGGGTAATTTTTTATTGGCTATCATAAAATTAATTTAAAAAAGGCGAAAGTATTTTTCAATACCCTCGCCATGTACAGGAAATATCACCTGCAAGATTAGGCTGTTACACCTTGAAAAAAATTACACATGCAATTTATCCTTTTTTCTCAATAAATCCTCAACTGTTTCCTGGTATAATTCATTTGGTATGCAGCAGTCAACCGGGCACACTGCAGCACACTGCGGTTCTTCGTGAAATCCCTGGCATTCTGTACATTTATCCGGCACTATATAATAGGTGTCAACAGATATTGGCTCATTTCGCTGAGCCGAATCCATAAGACTTCCATCAAGTAAGGTTACCGGTCCTTTTACGGTGGTGCCATCTTCCAATGCCCATTCTACGCCACCTTCATAAATAGCGTTGTTAGGGCATTCGGGTTCACAAGCGCCACAGTTGATACATTCGTCTGTAATTTTAATTGCCATTTTTAATATGTTTGAGCTGTTCGGCAGGCTACAAATAATTTCCGAATTTTGCCTGCCATTAATTAATACAAATATAAACAGATAATTTTACCTGTATGAATTTAGAAGAAAGAATTTCCTTAATGGTAAGGCTTGGAAAATATTTGAACGAAGATAGCGATCAGTTGCAGGTAATAAAACAAAAGGCTTTTGAAAGGAATAAATGGTTTGTTGAAGAATTTATAAATCTTTCTTTCAACAATATTTCAAATAAGTATCTCCGGCAGGAGGCATTAAAAGACTGGGTGAATCACTACCATGTAGATGATAATATCCGACCTCAAAAAATTGGAATTGTAATGGCAGGTAATATTCCCCTTGTAGGATTTCATGATTTTTTATCCGTTTTTATTTCCGGTCATTTTCAATTTATTAAACTCTCAGAAAAAGATGATGTACTGTTAAAGCATATCATTGAAAAATTGTGCGAATGGAATCCAGATGTCGCCAATGTAGTTACTCTTGCAGGATTGCTCAAAGATTGCGATGCCTATATTGCTACCGGAAGCAATAATTCAGTAAGGTATTTTCATTATTATTTTAGCAAATACCCATCTCTTATCAGGAATAATAAAACCTCTGTTGCTTTGCTGTCAGGTAGCGAAACCATGGGGCAGCTTTCTTCCCTCGCTGATGATGTACATACTTATTTTGGATTGGGCTGCAGGAATGTTACCAAATTATATGTTCCTGAAAAGTATGATTTCATCATGCTACTCAACGCTTTTCGTAAATACAACTATTTTTCAGATGTTTCAAAGTATAAAAATAACTACGATTACAATCTTACATTACTCATAATGAATCATAAATCCTACATGACCAACGATAGTATTATACTTGTGGAAAATGAAAATTTATTTTCTCCCGTGAGTGAACTACATTTTTCATTTTATCAAAACAAACAAACCACATTGGAGGAATTATCCATCAATGAAAGTATTCAATGTATAGTGAGTGATGAAAATATTCCTTTTGGCAAAACCCAGGAGCCGGGATTATTTGATTATGCCGACGGAGTAGATACCATTCAGTTTTTATTGGGATTGTAAGTTTTCTTTTTAAAAGCCAATTTCTTATTAAACTATTTGTTGGCGCGATTCTTAGCGCATCTTCTTAAGGCTTGAGATTTGATGAATCTGGCATGTGAAGGCTTACATCCATAAGCCTGGATTAATGTAAAAGATATCATTTTTAAATGTCATAACTTTGTTTACCAAATTTTCATTTCCTTATTGCTGATTTAGAATACTTGAAATTCTTTTTTAATTTCTTGTTAAAGGTAAATGAGTGGTTAGAAAATGATTTACTGTTGGTTTAATTTTAATCATGGGGCACGCAATTTGATGATTAATTTTTGAAATGATATCAATTGAAATTAAAATGGTGCTGCCCATTGAAATCAAAATGAACGAAATCTATTACTATAAAAATATAAATAAATGAAAACAAGAAACATTTTTCTTACCGTGTTAATTAGCTTAATTACTTCATTGGCTGTTATTTTGGGATATAATGCATATCAGCATAACAGCAATAATCCCAATTTTCAGGCCTCAAATATTCCTTCTAATTATAAACTCACGGGTTATAATGATAGCGGCAATAGCCCTTCGGGTTCGGGTGGCCCGGTAGATTTTACCCAGGCTGCCGCCGCAGCCATTCCGGCAGTAGTTCATATCAAAACTATGATCAATGGTCGCACGGTAAACAATAATTTGCCACAGCAGAAAAACCCTTTTTCAGATTTGTTTGGAGGTGATTTATTTAATCAGTTATTTGGCGATGGTGGTGGTGGCGAGAGGATTTTGCCTCAGCGGGCTTCCGGTTCCGGCGTCATTATAAGTGATGACGGATATATCATTACCAATAACCATGTGATTGCCGGCGCAGATAAAGTAACCGTTACATTGAGCAATTACAAAACTTATACGGCAAAAGTAATCGCAGCGGATCCATCTTACGATTTAGCAGTAGTGAAAATAGATGCAAAGAATTTGCCTTTCATTCTATATGGCAATTCCGCTGACACTAAAATTGGGCAATGGGTTTTAGCTGTTGGTTATCCGCTTAATTTACAAGCCACAGTTACTGCGGGCATCATCAGTGCCAAAGCAAGAACACTTGGATTGAACCACGATAAGACAGGTGGAACATCCATGGCGGTGGAATCTTTTTTGCAAACTGATGCGGCCGTAAATCCCGGAAATAGTGGTGGCGCGCTGATCAATACCAACGGTCAATTGATCGGTATCAATTCTGCTATAGCCTCTGAAACAGGTTATTATAGTGGATACTCTTATGCAATACCAGTAGATATCGTAAAAAAGGTAGTAAACGATCTTATAAAATATGGAAGTGTTCAGAGAGGATTTCTCGGCGCCATGTTTTTGGATGCAGGTATGATGAGTGATGACCAGAAAAAAGCAAATAATGTTCCCCTTAGTGCTGATGGTATTTATATTACTAACCTCTTAAATAATGGCGCTGCGAAAGGGGCAGGCATGAAAGTAGGCGATATTATCAGGAAAATAAACGGGGTTCCTGTAAATTCAGGATCAGAATTACAGGAGCAATTAAGTATGTTCCGGCCAGGTGATAAAGTAAAAGTAACTTATAGCAGGGATGGTTCTGAAAATACGGTAGAAGTTACCTTAAAAAATAATGCCGGCAATTATGATATTGTGAAACCAACAACTATGCTTGACAAGTTGGGTGCCGAACTGGAAACACTTGATCCGAAAAAGGCAAGTCAACTTGGATTAAGTGGTGGGGTAGTAGTAAAGAAAATAAATGATGGTGTACTTAACGATCAGACAAGAATGCGTGATGGATTTATTATAACTAAGGTAAATGGTAAAGAAATAAAAAACCTGGACGATTTAAAAAATCAGATCGGCGACCAGACAGATATTACTATTACCGGCGTTTATCCCGGGTACAGCGAACCTTTCGAATATCCATTAACGTTAGACAATACACCTGAATAACAAAAATAATTTCTGGATGGTTTTGAGAACGGTTACAATTATTTGTAGCCGTTTTTTTTACCTTTCCATTTTTTACCATTACATGTAAAAGTAGAAATGTTCTTAGCCCTCATTAAAGATCGGACTAAAGACTGGTACAGCGATGATGAGGCGAGTGAAAATAAAGACTTACAACAACAAAGGGCGACGTTTATCTGGGAGACTTTATTATAGCTAATCAAGGAACTGAAAATACAAATCCCCTTTATTTATTCCTTTACTGCATTTAACCTGGTGATTGTTTTATTTGAGGATCATTACCGGAAGATGGCATCTTCTATACAATGCCTCTGAAACACTTTTGTGGGTGAGTGAATAAAGGAAACTATGTACCCCGGGAAGCGCAATCAATAACTGAACTTGATTTATCTTTTCAAAGTTCAGAATACCGTCAATCACATTTTTATTGCTTTCGTAATAAATTTCATGATGAAAATTATTTAAATAATTGTGCAAACTTTTCTCCATTTCTTTAAAATTTTCATTTTGAATTAATTTGCCTTGCTTCGTATCTATATTCAATACAAATAAATTTACATTTTGCCATTGCGGCGACGAACGAAGCCGGTTAATTTTATCAAGGGCATGAACTGTATTTAAATGAAAAGGAACAAGAGCTTTTTCTACAGGTTGATAGGATTGCTTTGCAGGTACTATTAAAACTCTTATGGGACTGATCCTCGCAATTGGGATCACATTCGCAGAAATAAGACCCTCGTTAGAATTGTTTATATTATCGCTGCCTAATAAGATCATTACCGGCTTTTCATACTTTATGATTTCAAGAATGGCGCGTATTAAAGGCAGCTCGCTAACGGCTATATTCACCGAGATCTCGCCCCCAGTCATCGAGGCAAGCCTTTTGGATACCAAATTGAGTTGTTCTTTCTCTTCATCTCTTATCCTGTTCAGGTAATGCTGATCCACATTGGCAAATTCACCCGCCATGATCACATTTTCATACATTGATGTATAAAAAGATTTTAATAGAATAATTCTTTCGTACTTATACTTTTTACTCCATTCGGCAGCATAGTCTACTGTGTTTTCAGATGTTGTTGTAAAATCAATGGGCACGAGTAGGGTCTTCATAAATTTTCCTAATTGATTAGTAACAAAATTACATAATCCTATTGTTAATAAAAAATAGTTGTGTATTTAACTATCTATTATTTAACTTTGCAAGCAATTTATTTTTAGTAACATTTTATTAAATTTTTTTTATTAAAAGAAAATGGCAAAGACAAATCAAAAAGCGCAGACTGCAAAGGAATTTTCACATTTGTTGTTGGAACTAAGAGACCAGTTGCGCGGGTTCATTCAACAAAAATTCAGGGAGAACAATATTGATCTCACTTACGAAATGCAACAGATTATGTCATGTTTATGGAAAGAGGACGGAATGAAGCAGCAGGACCTTGCTGATAAAACACTGAAGGACAAGACGAGTCTCACTTATTTGATTGACAACTTAAGTAAAAGAGGACTGGTAACACGACTAGAAGATAAAAACGATCGGAGGAGCAAACTGATCTATCTGACTACGAAAGGAATAGAATTAGGGAAAAAGGTAGAGCCCTGGGTTGAAGAATTGTACCAGATTGTAAGCCATGATTTCAAGTTGGCAGAAATAAAAGAATCAATTCAAACCGTTCAAAAAATGATTGTTAATGTCAAAGAAGTTGAGTTGCCCATTTGATAAGCATTTCTGTCAGGTTCTTATTTGGAAGATACTAATAAAAGCACCTTTATGATGGAGGAAGATTCATTGGTAGTATATGGTTCGAAGAGGGTTATTATTACAATTACTGCTGTTACATGTGCTCTTTTGCAAATAATTGATACCACTATTGTAAATATTGCTTTGCCAACGATGGAGGGAAGCCTGGGAGCTTCACTTACTGAAATTACGTGGGTGATTACAGCTTATGCTATTGCAAATGTGATTGTAATGCCGATGACAAGTTGGCTAAGCCAGCAATTTGGGCGGCGCAATTATTTTGCGGCATCTATTTTGATTTTTACTTTCACTTCATGGGCGTGTGGAAATGCCACCAGCATCAATGAATTAATCATTTTCAGGTTTATCCAGGGAATAGGAGGAGGTGCTTTACTTGTGACTGCTCAAACAATTATTACAGAAAGTTATCCTATCGAAAAAAGAGCAATGGCTCAAACCATTTATGTTTTGGGAGTGATTGTAGGGCCCACGCTTGGCCCACCTCTTGGGGGTTATATTATAGATAATTATTCCTGGCCCTATATCTTTTACATTAATATCCCGATAGGTATTATTGCGACTTTGCTAACGCTCCAATTTGTAAAAAGTCCCAGGTTTGCGGAAAAGGTAAAGGCCAGGAATGTTGACTGGCTTGGCATTTCTTTATTGATTATTGCCATAGGATCATTGCAGTTTATCCTGGAAAAAGGCCAGGAAGATGACTGGTTTAATAGTTCGCTTATCACATCACTTTCTGTGATTTGCTTTTTTGGTTTTTACTTTTTTATATGGCGCGAACTTGTTTATAAACACCCAATTGTAGAACTGCGTGTTCTGAGGAACAGGAATTTGTCTGTTGGGACTATTTTATCTTTTGTATTAGGATTTGGTTTGTTTGGATCTACTTTTATTATTCCTCTTTATACACAAACGATTATGGGGTGGACTGCTTTGCAGGCAGGCTGGCTAATGATTCCCAGTACAATTTTTACTGCAATTATGATGCCTTTTGTGGGCAAGATGATGGAACGTGGTGTGCCTTTTCGATTGCTAATAACTTCGGGGATGATCATTTTTTTTATCTATAGTATGATGGCGTATAAAGTTCTTACGCCGAATACACCCAGTGAAGCTTTCTTTTGGATACTTGTAATCCGGGGAATAGGGCTGGGTCTTCTTTCTATCCCTATTACCACGCTTTCACTTTCTACGCTCAAAGGACAGGAAATAGGGCAGGGGGCTGCTCTGTCGGGGATGTTGAGGCAGTTAGGAGGCTCCTTCGGTGTGGCTATTATTTCCACCTATCTTACCAGCGACACACAGGTGCATCGTAATGACTTGTTGACTCATCTATCCGTTACTGATCCAAATGTTCAACAAAAGGTGCAAATGTTTGCAGGAGGATTTCACAATAAGGGAATGACTATGGATGCCGCATTCAAGGCTGCAGACAAATTACTGGACCGCCTTGTAGATGTACAGGCAACAGTACTTTCTTACATGGATATTTTTTTATGGATAGGCGTTATGTTTTTGATTTGTGTACCTTTTGTGATTGTGTTTGTGAAAAAATCAAAACGTAAAGTTGACTTAAGCCACTTACCGGAGTGATTGTTTAATTCTAAAAAAGAAAAATTAATGAGAGGAGTAAATACTCCTGGTATTTGTCATTAATTGCAAAAGCTTTGCTTTCTTTTGCTTTGCCCGTAATATATTTCTATTATTTATAGTGAATCATTTGGTGGTACCGGCATAAGTGTTGGACAAAGAAATACCTCAACTAATCATTTATATTGTATCAAAACCACACACAAAGTGTATCAAAACCGTACAGCTTTATTTTTTTTAATTTTATAAGATATTGAAAAGCAATGTATAAATAAGTGGCATCAATTTTCTTACATAGATTGCATAAAATTTATCAACGGAAGTAAAATTTAATTATTAAAATGATTAAAAATTATTTAAAGATCGCCCTGCGGAACCTGGTAAGGCACAAAGCTTTTTCCGTGATTAATATTGCGGGGCTTGCCATTGGTATTGCTTCCTGCTTATTACTTTTTACTGTTGTCAAATATGAATTAAGCTACGATACTTTTCAATCAAACTATAATAGGATCTACCATGTAGTAACACAGGATAAATATTCAAATGGCATTACTTTTAACTCCGGAATTCCTATTCCTGCCTTGAAAGCATTAAGAATAGATTTTCCTCAAATAACAACCGGCTTTATGTTTTCAAGTAGTGGCAGCCAGGTAACTGTGATAGGAACTGATGCAGAAAACGATCAGGATGATAAAAAATTTATAGAAGAAACGGGCTTCTTTTTTTGCGATCCGCAATTTTTCCAGGTGTTTCATTACGATTGGCTCCTGGGCTCCCCTTCCGTTTTAGAAGAACCCAATAATACCGTGATCACCCAAAAGCTGGGAGATAAATATTTTGGTGACTGGAGAAAAGCGCCGGGGCAATTTTTGAAACTTGATAACAAAGTATTAGTGAAAGTTGCCGGTATTTTAAAAAACCCGCCTTTGAATTCGGATTTCCCATTAGGAATCGTGACTTCTTATAAAACCGTGCAGGCAAATGCAGACATGTATTCTTATTATGATACCTGGAATAACACTTCAAGCAACTTTGAAGTATTTATGCTGTTGCCCAAAAATATTTCCCCTCGTAATATTAATAATCAACTTGCACAATTCAGTAAGAAAAATTATGTATCTCATTCAGATATTAAAACCAATTTTTTACAGCCATTAAGCGATATTCATTTTGATAAAAGATTCACCACTTTCGGTGATCCTGTCACCAGCAAAACTACCCTGTGGACGTTGTCATTGATCGGTTTGTTTATCATCATCATGGCGTGTATTAATTTTATCAATCTGTCAACAGCACAGGCCGTTGGCAGAAGTAAGGAAATTGGAATCAGGAAAGTATTGGGAGGCTTCCGCCGTCAATTATTCGGGCAGATAATCGGGGAAACAAGTATCATTGTAATTACTTCAGTCTTGCTCGCAATAGGAATAGCTGCTATTTGTCTCCCTTTCATTAAACATGTCGCACTGATACATGGATCGGTAACTTTTTTTAATTGGCAAACCATTTCATTTTTATTGATACTGATTGTTGGAATTATCTTGTTGGCCGGAACCTATCCGGCATTTATTCTTTCAGGTTTCAGCCCCGCATTGGCTTTGAAAAATAAAATTACTTCAGCCACCATTGGAGGTATTTCTATCAGAAGAAGTTTGGTCACACTTCAATTTGCTATTTCACAAATTCTGATCATCGGAACTATAGTCGCCATTACTCAAATGAGCTTTGTGAAAAATGCTGATCTCGGTTTTAATCAGCAGGCTATTTTGTTATTTAATTCAAATGCCGATAGCGTAGTGCATTCAAGGGAAGAATCATTTAAGCAAAAGATAGGGCAACTTCCGGGCGTACAATCATTAAGCTTCAGCAGTGATGTGCCTTCATCCGATAATAACTGGTCAACCAATTTTGCCTACAATCACAGGCCTGATGAAGAATTCCAGGTAAGTTTAAAATTTGCAGACGAAGATTATTTTAAAACTTTTGGCTTGCAATTTCTTGTGGGGAAATCTTTCGGTAAAAGCGATACTACCAAAAATGTTGTTATCAATGAAACAATGGTGAAGCAATTAGGAGTTAAAGATCCTGAAAAGGCAATAGGGAAAGAAATCCGCTTGGGAGGAGGTACATGGAAAACTATAGTAGGTGTGGTGAAAGATTTTAAAACAAGCTCGCTGAGGGATGCTATAAAACCTACGTTGATATGCGAAAGAAAAGAATTTTATGGGGTTACGGCTATAAAATTAAATACATCGAATATCCCTAAAACAAAGGCTGCAATTGAATCTGTATGGAATCAATATTTTCCCGAATACGCATTTACCTCTTCGTTTATGGATGAAAATATTGCACAATTTTATCAACAGGAAGATCAATTGGAATTGTTGTATAAAATTTTTGCAGGTATTGCTATATTCATCTCTTGTCTCGGTTTGTACGGATTGGTTTCTTTTATGGCTGTTCAAAAAACCAAAGAGATTGGAATACGAAAAGTGCTGGGCGCTTCTGTAAAAAGTATTATTTATCTTTTCTCAAAGGAATTTACAATTCTTATTTTAATAGGTTCAGTTATTGCAATTCCGGTTGCCTATTTTATGATGAGTCATTGGCTGCAGAATTTTACTTTTCGCATAAATATGAATATTGGGATATTTATTAATGCTATAATTATTTCAATCATTGTAGCGTGGATAGAAGTGGGGTATAAATCTGTAAAAGCAGCGGTAGCGAACCCTGTAAAAAGTTTGAGAAGCGAGTAGTGTGTTCATTTGAAAATGAAAATTCAGATTAATTCCTGCCCGAAAGACTTAGTCAGGCGGGGTTTGTTTACCGAAAAAAAATATAAGCAACAGGTATGATTAAACGGAAAATGAATAATGATAAATAGAATGATAAACCCAATTAACAATTAACTATTAAACTAATAAACCAACTATGCTCTCATTAAAAAAGATTTTCAAATGGTATAATAATGGTGTTAACCGCACTTTTGTTTTAAAAGATATACATCTCGATGTGGATGAAGGTGAATTTATTTCTATCATGGGGCCATCTGGCTCCGGGAAATCAACGCTTCTGAATGTGATAGGAATGTTGGACGATCCTAATGAAGGAGAATACATTTTTATGGGAGAAGATGTTTTTAAACTAAAAGAAAAACAGCGTTCCCATCTTTTTAAAACACATATTGGCTTTGTATTTCAGGCTTATCATTTAATAGATGAACTCACTGTTTATGAAAATATAGAAACACCATTAATTTACCAGGATATAAAATCTTCTGAACGAAAATCAATGGTAGCTGATATACTCGACCGCTTTCAGATCGTAGGTAAAAAAGATCTCTTTCCATCACAGCTTTCAGGCGGACAGCAGCAACTGGTGGGTATTGCAAGAGCTTTAATTGTAAAGCCAAAATTAATTCTTGCTGATGAACCCACTGGAAACCTGAATTCAAAACAGGGCGAATATATTATGGATGTTTTTAAAGAATTAAATAATGAAGGAGTTACCATTATACAGGTAACACATTCAGAAAAAAATGCTGAGTATGGAAAGAGGATTGTGAATCTATTAGATGGAAGAATTGTTAAGTAGAAATAAAATACAAAACATCTTTATTTATTTGTTTACTACTGAGACGGCGAAATAAAAAATTTAAAATAAGAAATAAGAAAGTATGAAATCATTTTTTTTAAGCTTGCTATTTATAACATTTGCATTAATTGCCACAGCACAAAATAAATTGACTTTAAAACAGGCAATTGAAACTGGAATTAAAAACAATTTTGATGTTTTGCAATCGGATTTGCTAATGCAAAAAGCAGGTATTGCATTAAAGCAAACCAGGGAAAATATGTTGCCCAACCTGAATGCCAGCGCCAGCCAGGGAATGAATTACGGAAAAAGTATTAACCCTTTTACCAATGCATATATAGATCAAAAAGTTGGCTTTGGAGGTTATGGGGCAAGCAGCAACATTTTGTTGTTCAACGGGTTTTCTTTGCAAAATGCAATTAAATCTAATAAGTTGGGATATGAGGCATCTGAAATGGAATTACAACAGGCTAAGGATAATCTTACCATCAATATAATCCTGGCTTACTTACAGATATTGAGCGCAGAAGATGTTTTGAAACAATCCCAGGACCAGGTGATGCTAACGCAAAAACAAACTGATCGTCTTGCCATATTAAATCAAACCGGAGATATATTACCCTCAGCTTATTATGATGTCAAAGGACAGTTGGCCAGTGACCAGATAGCGATTGTGAATAATAAGGGAAACTTAGAGACAGCCAAACTTAACCTGACCCAGCTTTTGAATATTCCTTATGATAGAAACCTTGAAGTGGAAAGAATGCCTGAAAGCAATTTTAATATTAATTATACCGGCACCCCGGATTCAATTTATAACAACGCTTTACAGCAATTTGCGGAAATAAAAGCAGTAAAACTCAGAACCGAAAGTGCCGAAAAAAATATCCGTTCAATAAAGGGGGAGTTGTTTCCGACCCTAACTTTTGGTGGCAATATCAATTCCAATTATTCGAGTGTGGCTACCCAGAGTTATTATGTAAATTCAACAGAAATACCTTCTTCAAATTATGTTACTGTTGGTGGCACTCAATATCCGGTTATCGAAAAAGAGGATAACTACAATTCTCAAAAAATTAATTTTGGAAACCAGTTGAGCAACAATCTTTATTACACGGTAAACCTGGGATTAACCATACCACTTTTTAATTCATTCCGTATAAGAAATCAGATAAAACTCGCAAATATTGATTTTAAAAATAATCAACTTATAGAGCAACATACAAAAACCCAGTTGCAGCAATCTATTGAGCAAGCTTATGTAAATCTTACCACTTCATCCGAAAAATATAAATTACTTCAGAATCAGGTTCAATCTTTTGAAGAATCTTTTCGCACTGCTGAAGTTCGGTTCAATGCGGGCGCTATCACTTCTGTGGATTATTTAATAGCAAAAAACAATCTTAACCTTTCGCAAAACAATCTTATTATCGCGAAATACGATTTTGTTTTGAGGGGAAAAATATTGGATTATTATGGCGGAAAACCCTTGTGGTAGCAGACGCTTCCAATGCGCATAAAGAGTTTAATTAAACACAATTTTCTTGTTGATTGTCATCACTGAAAATTATTTCCATTCAATACGCAAATTTTTCTATTTTTGCACTCCTTAAAATTATCTCTAAGATAATTTTGGGCCTATAGCTCAGTTGGTTAGAGCACCTGACTCATAATCAGGTGGTCCCAGGTTCAAGTCCTGGTGGGCCCACTGGTAATCAAGCAGTTACGAATTAAATTTCATAACTGCTTTTTCATTTGATACATCATTTGATACATGACTTTTTAATTTTTTTGGCACTCAACTTTAACATATTCATACATTATTTTTTTGGCAGCTGCTTTCTTTAATCAGATTCAGATAAACTTGTAATTACTACCTTACAACTATGAAAAAATTAAAACGCAAAATCCACTGGCCAACCAAAATCATTTCCAATAAAAACTACATCAAAGAAGTATCCATTGATGGCAAGGTATCTAACACATTTAACTTCAAAACGGGTTATTATGAACTATATGCTGCCCAGATTATGCGTGCGGGTAATTGTATCACTTTACTAAGTTCAGCTCCTGTCTTTTCGTTGGAGAGTTTCAGGAACAGTAATCTTTTTGAAGATATTGCCAGATATGTTTTTTGGACATTTAATGAAAGTTACCAACTGCAATTAATGGAACACCTTTCCAATTTCTCTGACGTTGAATTACAAAGATGCCAAAACCTTTTAAAAAAGAATTTCATTCCTTATGGAGATATAGGAGAAGATAATCCTGATGAAGAATTGGTTTGGTGCATGGTTAAAAATAGCCATTTAAGAGCAGACCCAAAATTTAAGTTGATGTACCAAAAGGATCAGCAAAACAGGCAAGCTATTTTAAATGAGATTAATAAACTGGTTGAATTGTCGGATACCGATAAAGCAGAAATAGTTTCTTTTGGAACCCCTTCCGCAATTGATAAAGAACCTAAAAAGCAACCAGGTTTTTTAGATATGATTATCCCAATTAATGGAAGTAAAGAAAATACCATAAGATACATAGAATCAAAAATCATCGAAGCCAGGTTTCCGCACAATATATTTCACACCATCAGGAAAACAAAAAAGGGAGCTAACCAGACCGGGCTTAATTCTGAAATAGCCGCGATGGTGCATGTATTTCAGGACAATGGGTACTTTAAAAAGGAGTTTACCTTTAAAGAAATCTATAAAAGCTTCGGGATTTACACCCAAAATAAATCAGGGAAGGACTATGATTATTCTTTTTTTGTTGAAGATTATCATTTTAAAAAATATCTTGAATATTTAGAAGCCCTGGAAATCACCAATATAAATTCAGATAGTTAGGATTTTTAGGATTCCTCTGAAATTTGCCCTAAGCCGCCTACATAAAGAGGGTAATCATTTCATATTGCATTCAATTATTCACAATTAAAAATAATTGAAATGCAAACAAACAATCCCTTCGAGCTAATCCTAAACAAGCTCGAACAAATACAAACGACTGTTGACACTATATCAGTTAATTCACCAGGACAAAATCTTTCTGAACCAACAGACCCTGACAGGATCATTGATTTACCTGAAGCTGCTAAGATACTCTGTAAACCAGTCGGCACTGTGCGTGGATATATCCATTCCCGCAATCTCCCGGGTAAACTGGTCGGAAAAAGTTATCTGATAAAATACCAGGAACTGATTAAATGGTTTGAAAACTATCAGACAGGTAATGAAACGGAAAGCAAAATAACTGCCACCGGTAAAATGATGGAAAACCGTAATCGCTATCGGAAAGATTCAAAGTAAACACTATACTTCTAATAAAAATTAATTCAAAAAAATTATTTCAATGGAAGGTTTACAATCGTTGGAAGGTAGTGGAGGCCAAATAAGCACCCCCGGATTTCCTATTTATATTTTCCCTCAACAGCTACAACAGATAATCAGATGCTACTGTACCACCCTCAATCTGAATTTAGATTATGCTGCAGTATCCGTGTTGTATGCTTTTTCAATTGCACTCGGTGGCCATTACAGCCTTACAGTTAAACGGGGATGGAACGAACTCCCTACATTATTTGTTGCTTTAGTAGGCAAGCCGGGTATCAACAAAAGTGGGCCTATTTCCATCTTCACCCAACCGTTGGAAAAATTAGAAAAGGATTTATTCAAAAGATTTTTAGATGAGTATTCTACATTTAAAAAGGGTAGAAGCGCAAAGAAGGAAAACGGTGATTTAAGCGCCATAACGGAAGAGCCTGCACGAAGACAGTTGGTCATCAAAGATGCAACGCAGGAAGCTATGTTAAAAGCTCTCTACGATAACCCTCATGGATTTGCGGGCATCTATGATGAATTGGCGGCGTTTTTAAAGTCTTTTAATAAATATAAATCCGGCGGCGGAGATGAAGAGGTGATGTTGAGCCTGTTTAGCGGAAAAAGTATTTCAGTAAACAGAAAGAGTTCAGAACCTATTTTTATTGAGAAGCCATTCGTCAGTATTATCGGCAGCATACAACCACAGGTATTAATAAATCTCCTCGGCAATAATAAGATTGACAATGGACTTACTCATCGTTTTTTATTTGCCTTCCCTGATCATGTTATTCGCGAAGACCTTTCTGATGATGATGTGCCTGAATATATTGAAGAACTATATCAAACATGTATCAATCGAATTTTGATTTCTGATTTTTTTGAAGCTGATGGTTATCCTGCCCACAAAATAACGCTTTCAAAAGACGGGTATGAAGCCTATAAGGTTTTCCGCAGAAGAATCAATGAAACTATTAATAATGAAAAGAGTGATGCCATCTCAGGTATCTATGCAAAATTAGACACCTATAGTTTGCGGATAGCTTTGATACTCCATGTAATCCGCACCGGCTGCAAAGAGGTGGAAATAAATCCCTACCAGGTTTCTGCAGAGACTTTTCGAAAGGCGGCAGAAGTGATTGAATATTTTGAACATAACGCTCTCAAGGTTTTTAAATTGATGGAAAAGTTCCGTGATCCATTGAAAGATTATCCGATGGAACACAAAATTATCTACTATCAATTACCCTATTCATTTACAACAAGCGCTGCCTGGGAAATCGCTAAAGAAAAAGTGAGCAGGCGAACCCTGTTTAATATTCTTTCAGACGAATACTTATTCACTAAGCTTAAGCATGGTATCTATGAAAAGATTTGGTAAATCACTTTATATAATCATGCACTATCTGCATTATTTGCACTATGAGAAAGGGAAACCGGTCCATAATGCACAAAGTGCAAATAGTGCAGGCATTTTCTACACTATAAAAAATATCCAATAATGACACCGCAAAAAATAAACTGTAATGAAGCCAAAAGAATGGACATAGTTACCTATCTGGAAAGCCTCTCTATAAAACCTGAAAAAGTAAATGGTAATGACTATTGGTATCTATCTCCATTAAGAGATGAAAAGACACCCTCTTTTAAAATAAACCGAAAGCTAAACGTGTGGTATGATCACGGCATAGGAAAAGGAGGCAAATTGGTTGATTTAGGAATTTTGTTACATCATTGTAGTGTGCAGGAATTTTTAGAAAAACTAAATACCCATAAGCAATTTTTTTCTTTTCACCAGCAGCCAACGCCACTACAAAAACCGGAGGAAGTTGTAGAAAAGAAAATAAAATTAATAGCGGCAGATCCACTCACTGATCCAATCCTTTGTCACTACCTGGAAACAAGAAACATACCTGTGGAGATTGCCAAAAACTATTGTCAGCAGGTTACCTATATGAATGGTGAAAAACAGTTTTATGCTATCGGGTTTAAAAATAATTCTGGTGGTTTTGAACTTCGTTCACCCAATTTTAAAAGTACCGTTTCACCCAAAGATTTTACTTTTTTAAATGCTCAGAAATTTGATGCTGTTGCAGTTTTTGAAGGGTTCACTGATTTCCTTTCTTTGATAGCTTCGGGTAAACAAATGCTTCCCGAGCTGACAAATTTTCTGGTACTCAATTCACTTTCTTTTTTTGAAAAAGCAAGGCCTGTAATGGAGCAACATGAGCGGGTTTACTTGTTACTGGACAACGATGCTGCAGGAAAAAATTACGTAAAGCGTGCCCTTGGGTTGTCTCATAAATACAATGATCTATCTGACAGGTACCAGCAGGACAAAGACATTAATGAATGGCTAATGAAGGAAAAAAAATCCGAACAACATCAAGTCCACCGCAGTGGGAGAAGGCTTTAAGTTTTAGGAGCCAGCTATGTTTCTCCTTCGTCGAAACGCTGGCTTTCATTCATCCGCCGGGCGGATTCATGAAAGACGCTTCGCTCATGCTGAAGCATTCACGAAGCATAAAAGACCATGGAAAGATCAATTGGCCATATATACAAAAAAAAGGGAGGACGCCCGAAACAAGCGGTTACAAAAAACCAGCAGCTTGCGGTAATGTGTACCCTTACAGAAAGAAAGCTGATAGAAGAAAAAGCCAAAACCGCAAACATGAGTAAATCGGAATATTTACGAACGATCGGGCTTTCCGGAAAAATTGACATGAAAATTAAAGTGCTTCCAAAAGAGATTTTATTCTTTACTGCCACCTTAAACCATGTGGCGGCAAACATGAACCAGATTGCTCATAAACGAAATTGTAATGATGAACTAACTGCTATAGAAAGGGCAGAACTAAACTTCTTATCACAACAGGTAAAACAATTAGTAAACGATAT